>Ga0210408_10000130_pt1 | contig 118881 bp, 113 predicted proteins | sample IncBWH4MmetaG_FD_155471 | JGI IMG/M metagenome (GOLD analysis project Ga0210408, IMG submission 155471) | Forest soil microbial communities from Barre Woods Harvard Forest LTER site, Petersham, Massachusetts, United States - Inc-BW-H-4-M | ecosystem: Environmental > Terrestrial > Soil >...
CCGTTCACGATCGTGATGACCGGAACGATTTCGCATCCCGCCTTGTGCAGGTTCTCGATCGCCTTCAGCTTCACGTCGAACAGGTTGCCGACCATGCGGTGTGCGTTGGCGGCGTTGCCGATGCCATCAAACTGCAGGTAGGCATACCGCATGCCAGCTTCAACTGCCTGCTGCGCAAATTCAAAACTCTTCGCGAACTCGATTCCGTTGGTCGCAGCCTGGACGGAGTTGTATCCGACTTTGCGGGCATAGCGGACGGCATCGAGGAAGTATGGCGACAATGTCGGCTCGCCACCGGAGAACTGCACCGACATCTGGCGGCGCGGCTTGATGGTGATGGCGTTGTCGAGCATCGTCTTGATTTCTTCCCACGTCAGTTCGTGGACGAAGCCGACCTGGTTCGCATCCATGAAGCAGGGATCGCACATCATGTTGCAGCGATTGGTCAGGTCGATGGTCAGCACGGAACCGCGGCCGTATTTCACGGTGGACGATCCGTGATGATGCAGGTGCTCGTCGTTATGCGCCACGATGTCGCGGCCCGGGAAAACATCTTCCAGGTGCTTCGAGAACTCGGTGTCGATCGACATCACGTCTTCGAAGTGGCCGTGCTTGGGGCAATCCTTGACCATCAGGATCTTGCCATCGCGCTCGATAATCTGCGCCTTAATCTCGCCGACCTTCTCGTTCATCAGCACTTCATGAGGCAGGTGTCCGTCAAGAATTTGCTGGCGGATTTCTGGAACACACTTGGGGCAGAGAGAGTCTGTGCTGCGAGGCCAGCCAAGCGGTGGCTTGGTCTTCTCGTACGACTTGAGCAGCGGCTTGTCGGACCACTTGGGTTTCGGCGACGGGTTCGGGTTGACGCGGTTGACGCGATCGAACACGACCCACGTGGCCTTAGCGGCGGCGACTGCGATCTTCTCAACGTACTTAATCGGCTTGCGCATGATTGCTATCGGCTCCTGGCATTTTTGGCTCTGAGCTGGGCTCTGAGCTTCGAGCTTGCTTTTCATTCGGATAGCCCATCGATCTCAAACCTAGTGCTATCCCTCTGACTGCTCTTTACTTTTGGGCCTTCGCTTCGGATGAACCTGAGAAACCCATCACCCAAAAACTGCGGCTTCCTGGGAAACCTGAAGACCCAACCGCTTGCAATGGTTGTGGCCTTACGTACACGTTTCCTGGGTTTTAATCTGACCCTATCCTATGGGAAGGCCGGCAAATCCCCATGAACATCCCAACGAATGGTGCAAAATCGGGGTTTAGCGGGAGATGTGGGGATTAGATGGAGCTAAGTGATTGAAAGTAAAGGATAGCCTCCCCTTACTTGAATGCGCTCAACAGGGATTGCGATCACCGACGGAAGATTCCGCCCCACCCAATCCATGCGTCAAAATTTCTCTCTCCTTGACAATCTACAGGTAACCTTTCAATATGTCGAATGTCTAGGAGAGAGAGAGAGACCGCTTATGACCCCTTTGCAAAAGACGGACTTGCTGCAAGGCACGCTCGACATGCTCATCCTCAAAATCGTCGCTTTGGGGCCGGTACACGGCTACGGGATCTCTCAGCGCATTCGCCAGATTTCAAAGGAAGTCTTGAACGTGCAACAAGGTTCTTTGTATCCCGCGCTGCATCGCTTGGAGAAGCGTGGCTGGCTCGTCGCGCAGTGGGGCGATTCAGAAAATGGGCGGCAGGCGAAGTTTTATCAGCTCTCGCGCGAGGGTCGCAAACAACTGAGCCGCGAGGAGGAGACCTGGCAACGTCTGGCGGACGCGGTGACCCTCATTCTTGGCACTGGCGCCGCCAATCAGGAGGCTTAGATGCCCTGGTGGAAGAACCCATTTCGCGGCGCGCGGCAAGACGAAGACTTTGACAAGGAACTCGGGTTTCACATCGACGAACTCACGCGGGCAAACGTATCAAGTGGGATGAAGCCAGCAGAAGCTCGCCGTCACGCCATTGTCGAATTCGGCGGCCGGGAGCAAGTCAGGCAACAACTGCGCGAAGTCCACAGTTCCCGATTACTCACGGCTCTGGGATTCAACTTGAAATCTGCGTGGCGCTTCGCGCGGCGCTCTCCGGCGTTCTCGATTGCGATCATTCTTATCCTGGCATTCGCGATTGGGGCGAATAGCGCTGTGTTCTCAGCCATGGATGCGGTTGTTCTGCGGCCGCTTCCCTTCCCGGACGCGGACGAATTGATCCTGCTCGGCCAGCACGACGTGAAAAACCGGGATGCCAATCGCTTCGTGGCTCCGGTGAGACCGGAAGACTGGAACCGGATGAATTCCACGTTCCAGTCCATCAGCGGGTATTACATGGACGACCTCTCAGAAACATCGGGACCCCTGCCGGAGAAGGTAACTGAGGCAATGGTGGCCCCGCGCTTTCTTCGAGTCATGGGCGTATCTCCGATCCTGGGACGCAACTTCACTTCCGAAGAGGAGACATGGGGAGGACCAGCGGTAGTTTTGATCAGCTACGGATTCTGGCAGCGCCGTTTCCATGGAAGCTCTGACGCATTGAATCAGAAAGTGCACGTCGGAGGATTCTCGTCTTCCATCGTCGGCGTGATGCCGCCTTCATTTGCCTTTCCCAACCGTGACGCGGATCTTTGGGCGCCGAGCGCCCCGGACGCTCCCTTTGCGCAGCGCCGGGATTCCACCTGGTTTGCCGTCGTTGGACGCTTGAAAACAGGGGTGCGGCTTGCGGAGGCGAGCGCCGATCTGGCCACCGTGCAAAGTCAGCTTGGCGCACAATTCCCGAAGATCGATCATGACCTGATCGTTCAAACGATTCCGCTAAAAGAAACCGTTGTTGGAGGTGTTCGTGATTCCATGTGGCTGCTCTACGGCTCGGTTTCACTGCTGTTGCTGATCGCCTGCTCGAACATTGCCGCTCTATTGCTGGCGCGAACCGCGGACCGCGAACATGAAATTTCGGTCCGCTTTTCGTTGGGCGCATCGCGATCGGCCATCGTCACCCAAATACTCGCGGAAGTCCTTGCGTTGGCCATGGCCGGTTCGCTGCTAGGGTTGCTGGTGGCTGCGGGGGCAGCCCGGGCTTTTCATTTGCTTTCGAACCAACTCCCACGAGTAGAGGAAATCACACTGAACTGGAGGATCGTTGCCTACTCTCTTGCGTGCGCGCTCGGTACGACGATTCTTTGTGGGCTGGTTCCGGCAATTCGCGGCACTCGGCGACAGTTGGCCCATTCACTGGCACAAACCAGCAGGACGCAAGTCTCCGGGCATAGTCCACTGCAATGGACGTTGGTAGCAATACAAATCATGCTGGCGGTGACGTTGCTCAGCGGAGCGGGATTGCTGCTGCGGAGCCTGAACGAGTTAAGCCACGTATCTGCCGGATTCGAACCCAGTCATGTGCTGACGTTCCAGATCACCGGATCGTGGGGCGAGACCGCAGAGATGAAGACGCTCGTACAGCGTATCGACCGCACTCTCGATGGTCTGAGATCACTGCCGGGGGTGGATGCGGCCGCAACCTCGGGCATGCTTCCAGGCGTTCCTGCTCTTTTACCAATTTGAGTTTAAGGTGGATGGGCGTCTGGATCCGAATCGCAAGGTGCTTGCCGACAGCCGCTACGTGTCGGCCGGATATTTTCAAACCGTGCAGATCCCGGTTCTCGTCGGAGAGACTTGTAAACAGGGAGCCAGTTCGGCGACGTCGTCGTGAATCGCAGCTTTGCGGATCGCTACCTTTCGGGCACGCCTCCGATCGGACACCAACTTCAGGGAGCTTCGTACAACGACTTCCAGCCGCTGGGAACGATCCGTGGAGTCGTTGCGGATGCCCGCGAGGAGGGGCTGAATATACAGCCGGTGCCCACCGTCTACTCCTGTTTTACCGCTCCCAATCCGTTTCCGAATTATCTGGTCCGCACGCGAGGCAATCCGACAGAAATGGCAGAGGCGATCCGCCGCCGGGTTCACGAACTGGAGCCCAGCCGTTCGGTCTACGGCATCACGCCGCTGCAAGGTCATCTGGATGAAGTCTCGTTCGAGAACCGCTTGCGAACGTTCCTGCTGGCTCTGTTTGCCGCATCTGCGGTCTTTCTCGCCTGCATTGGGATCTACGGAACACTGAACTATCTCGGGCGCTTGCGGCAGAGAGAGGTAGGAATGCGGCTCGCGCTGGGAGCATTGCCGCACCAGATCGTCACCAGATTTCTAGTGCAGGGTCTTCGCGTAACGGGTATCGGATGCGCCGCCGGCCTTGTGCTCAGCCTTGTCGCAACGCGGCTCATCGACGGCATGCTCTATGGGGTTTCAACGCTTGATCCGGCGACTTATGGGAGTGTCTTGCTTCTGATTCTGCTCGTGGCAACCGCGGCATCGCTGATTCCCGCGTGGCATGCCTCACCGATAGAAGTGGTGCAGGTTCTGCGCGAAGAGTGACATTCGTCGCTCATCATGGCTCTAGAGCTGCGGAATTTAGAATCCCCACTTCTCCCAACACCGGGGAGAAGTGGGGCGGCCGCGGACGGACGAATGCGTCTGTCGCCACACTCGCTGTTTTAGCCCCAGCGCGGCTGCTCATCCAGACTGATGCCCAACGCGGTCTTTGCCACGACTTCGTGCGTCAAGAACGAATTCGCGGGATGAATCCGTCCTAGACGTGCGTCTCGAAGGATTCGTTCGTAGCCTACGGAACGGAAAATTCCTGCTCCACCGCAGACTTCCAGCCCGAGATCCACCACCCGCCAGGAGCCTTCCACGGCATGGTATTTGGCGCTCATGATCTTCAGAGGCCACTGCGCGCCATGATCCACACCTTGCGACCATTCGCGTGCGACCGTGTCCAGATGGGGTCCGATCGACTCCAGTTCGATCACCATATCGGCGATCGTGTGCTGGATTTCCGGGTGATAGGCCATCGAACGAGTCAACGCCATCGAGCCTTTCGACTTTGCCGCGGTGATGGCATGATCGAGCGCTCGCCTGGCAAGGCCGTAATAGACGTTGGCGAATCCCATGAGCCCCCAGGCGAATACCGACAGAATGAATGCATCGATCCCCGCCCCGCCCGGCGCCAGCACGCGGGCGACGTAGCGATCCGGCACAAACGCATTCTCGATTACGGTGTCGTCGCTGCGCGTGGCGCGCATGCCGAGGACGTCCCAGGTCTGCTTGATCGTATAACCCGAAGCCTCCCGCAGCAGGAAGGCGTGAACAACCTTGGGCTGGGTCGGGTCGCTCATATCCATTCCGTGCAAGCCGAAGCGCGTCCACACGGGGGTGAGGCTGCCGAACATCTTTCGACCGGTGAACCTGTATCCACCTTCCACGCGCTCCGCTTTTGACGACGAGAGGAGAAGTGGGACATCGTTCCCACTTTCCGCATGACCTGCAGCGAAGACCTCACCGGCCGCCGCGTCTTTCAGGACCCACTCCAGCGAGGTGTCGCCACGCCGCCACAGGTCGGCCGCCACGCCGGCCCAGTAAAGATGCATATTTAGCGCGAGGGCCGTAGCGGGCGCGTAGTAAGCGAGGCGGCGCTGTTCGCGGCAGACTTCCGCAAGCGACATCCCAGCTCCGCCGAATTTTACGGGCACGGGCATCAGCAGATATTTCGCCGCTTGCAGTTCCTTGAAATCTTCCTCGAAGAACCGGTTTTCCCGATCGTAGTTCGCGGCTCGCGAAGCAAATCTCGCCAGCATTTCTTCGCTGAGCACAGAATTCACGGGCGCTGATTCGGTCGAGTTGTTGTGTTGAGGAGAACGACCATTCCCGCCGACATTCTCCTCGATTGCGGTCGTCTTAGTGACTGGCTCCATGATTCTCCTCCCTAGTTTCCGGGATATTCTACAGTCTGTGGTACAGCACCGGGGCTCAATTCCGGGAGCTTGTTTTCGGTGATTTCTCGGCCGAGGCGCACGGGCAGAATGGACGGAACCTGCCGCTTATATCGCCGATACGCGTCGCCGTACGCCCGGATCAAGTCGCGCTCTTCGAGTTGTATCGCCATCAAAATGTAGCCGGTGGTTGCCACGGAAAACACCAGATGGGCGATCGTCATCCGTGGCGTTGCCCAAAAGACGCACAACCAGCTGAAGTAGATCGGATGACGCATCAATCGGTAGAGACCGGGCGTGCGGAACTTCAGGCCGGTGTATTCCTGTCCTCTGAAATGGAGGTAGACCTGTCGCAGTCCAAACAGGTCGAAGTGGTTGATCAGGAAGGTCGCGACCAGCAGCAACAGCCATCCAATCGCATAAACGCCGTAAATCGCGATGCGCATTGGTCCGTTGGTGACCTGCCAGACCAGTCCGCCGATCGGCCGCCACTGCCAGAACAGAAGGATCAGCGCGACGCTGGAGAACAGAACGTACGTGCTGCGCTCTGCCGCGGGCGGAACGATGCGCGTCCATGCGCGCTTGAACCATGACCGGGCCATGATGCTATGTTGGAGGGCAAACAGGGCAAGCAGTCCGGCGTTGATTGCCAGCGCGTGGCCGATCGATCCTTGCAATCCGGAATCGATGGTCCGTGGCACGCCAAAATCCCCCAGAAACGCAATGGCAAACAGAAAGCTGGCAAGAAATACGAGATAGCAAAAGATCCCGTAGAGCAGAGTTGAGATCCGTCCAATCATTTGTGAACTCCTCTGTAGGCCCGGCGTTTGGCCTATAATCGGTCCACTTTCGATCCGGGCTGTTTGCACGGTAGTGGAGGCCCTGGCTACGAGTAACGAAAGAAAGCCAAAGAAACGCCAAAGAATTGATGCGGCTTGGGTTTAGGCCTGCTAGAAACGCCGGGAAGCTTGGGGCTCCCAGCATGATCGATCCAGAAACCAAGAAGAATCCAGCCTGTTACCGCTTCGGCGAGTTCATTCTTGAACCCGAGCGTGCCTCGTTGGTCAAGGCCGGCCGGGAGATCAAGCTGCGGCCCAAAGTCTTCGACGCCCTGCGATACCTGGTTGAAAATCGGGGGAGACTGGTTCCCAAGGAGGAGTTGATTCAAAACCTCTGGCCGGAAGCATTCGTCACCGACGACTCGCTGGTGCAGTGCATGGTGGAACTACGCCGCGGGCTGGACGATCGCTCCCAGGAGATTCTGAAAACCGTTCCACGCCGCGGATATATTTTCGCTGCTACGGTCACGACCGATCATGAGGCATCTGCTTCTGCCTCGCCGACAACCTCCCTTCCCCAAACAATTCGGGGAGAATATCGACTACCGCTTGCACGCACCCCTTTAGTCGGTCGCGAGCGCGAACTCGAGGCAGTCCAGCAACTGCTGCGAGATCCAGCGATTCGGATGGTGACGCTTACTGGTGCCGGCGGATCGGGAAAGACGCGGCTCGGCCTGGAACTTTGCCGCGAATTGGCCGGCGTGTTTGAGACCCGCGTGTTCTTCGTCGCCCTGGGCTCGATCAGCGATGCTGCTATGGTTCCAGCCACGATCGCCGAATCGGTTGGCATTCGGGAGACAGGTGGCCGGCCGTTTCTCGATCTTCTCAAGGACTATCTTCGCGCGAATGAGCCTTCGCCGGTCCTGCTGCTTCTCGACAATATGGAACACATTCTGGCGGCATCGGCTTTCGTCGTGGAACTGATAGAAACTTCCCGGTCCCTGAAGGTACTCGTCACCAGCCGGGCGCCGCTTCGCGTCTATGGTGAATATGAGTTTCCGGTTCCGCCGCTGGCGCTACCCGACTCGCGTCAGATGAGTTCGCTCCCCGCTTTGGCTGAGAACCCGTCCATCACGCTGTTTGCGCAGCGTGCACAAGCCGTGAAGCCTGACTTTCAGCTCACGGCGGAGAATGCTCCGATCGTGGCAGAGATTTGCTCGCGAGTGGACGGCCTTCCCTTGGCTATAGAACTTGCCGCCGCCCGCGTCAAGATGCTGCCACTCAGCGGAATCCTGACGCGGCTTGAGAGCCGCTTGCAACTTCTGACCGCCGGGGCCCGCGATCTTCCTGTGCGGCAGCAAACCTTGCGCAACACGATCGACTGGAGTTTCGACCTCCTCAATGAGGCCGAACAGAAGCTCCTGCGCCGGCTGAGCGTCTTCTGGGGCGGATGCACGCTGGAAGGGGCCGAGGCGGTCTGCAACACGAAAGATGATCTTGGCGGAGAGATCTTTGAGCTGATGTCCTCCCTCGTTGATAAGAGCCTGATCCAACAGCGGCAGCTGAACGATGACGAGCCTCGCTTTCGCATGCTCGAGACTATCCGCGAATATTCGCTCGAACGGTTGCGGCAAAGCGGCGAAGAGACCGCCACCAAGCGGGCCCACGCTGCTTATTGCCTTGTACTGGCCGAGGAAGGCAATCCTGAACTGAGTGAACCCGAGCGCGCCGCGTGGCTGGGGCGTTGCGACCTCGAACATGATGATTTTCGGGCAGCACTCGACTTTCTCTTCCAGACTCGCGATCTCGATTGGGGATTCCGATTCTGCACTTCTCTGTTTCGTTACTGGGACATGCGCGAGCACTCCGCCGAGGGACGGGCCAAGCTCGAACAACTCCTCGAACTTGCAGGAGCGGACCATATCCGTGAGCGTGCAAAGACGTGTCTGTTTCTGGCAGCATTCACGAACGCGCAGGGCGATTTCCAGGCTGCCGCTCATTTTTCCGAGCTGGGCCGCTTTCTCTTCGAGGAGCTCAATGATTCGTTGGGGGTTGCACTATCCTGGAACGCAGCTGCCATCGGCGCGCGCGATCAAGGAGACTACGTCACCGCGCAGAGCAACTTCGAAAAGAGCCTGACATTTTTCCGGACGATGGCCGACCCTGTTGCGACCGCCCGTTGTCTGCACAATCTCGGGAATGTCTCCAAGATTCGTGGCGACTATGCACGTGCCCGGCTGGCGCTCACTGAAGCGATGCAGATCTTCGAGAGGCTCGGTGATAGTAGCGGATCTGCCTGGGCGTTAAACCAGCAGGCCGACGTCGCCAGGGACCAGGGCGATCTTCCCGGCGCGCGCGCACTCTACGAGCGAGCCCTCTTCGCATTTCGCAGCGCCGGAGACCGCTGGGGCCAGGCTCGCTCGTTGGCTGATCTGGGCACTATTGCCTGCGAATTGGGTGAGCATGACGCCGCGTTTGCAAACTTTCGTGAAAGCCTGGATATCTTCACCAGCCTCGAACACAGGCGCGGGATTGCCCGAGTATTGGAAGGTCTGGCCTGTTTTGCATCAGCCAAGGGGGATACACGCCGAGCGCTTTCTGTTGCAGCCGCCGCTTCCCATCTGCGGCAAATGGTGAGCGCTCCGCTTCCGCCAGCCGAACAATCCAAGCTCGACCAAAAGCTGCTGAGCGCATGGGAGCAGCTCAGTGAAACAGAAGGAAAGAAAGCATGGACCGACGGATACGCAATGACGATGGACAATGCGATCCGCTACGCCCTGTTAGATTGATTGCTAAATGATTTTGGTGGGATCGATCAGCCGTCGAACGGCCGACACGCGATTGGCGGGAATGTTGGTCCTGCGGGCATGTTCCCGGACAGTCTCCTCGTCTGGGGCGAGGTAGACGCAGTAAACCTTGTCTTCCGTGACGTAGCTATGGAGCCACTGAATCTGAGGACCTATATCCTTGAGGCTCTGCAGCGAGCGCAAAGACACTTCCCGGATCTGCGCCTCGGTCAACGATCCGGCACCCGGAATCTCCCGCTCGATCACAAACTGCGGCATAACCGCATTAGTCTACACTAACGGCCCTGATCATCAAGATCGCATCCGCTTGCGAGTTCTTTGTCGGATATAAGGCCGATGGAAACAGCCAAGTCCCGTACCCGAGCCAAGGCGCCCTTGGGACTACAGCGGCCTGCTTCTTCGTATCCTAAAACGGCGTAATAAATTGCGCGGTCGAAGAACTGGTTCAGCAACCGCTGCAATTCGAGTTCGCCATAAAGAGCCACGACATTATCAGCAAATGACTGATGACGCAGAAAATGCCAGAGGCGATTCCGCGAAAGCAGGAGTACCCATACGAACTGATGTAGCCTGATTCCCTCCGCCTCGCGCCGCGCTGCTACCGAGCGAAACCGCGCCTCAATATCGCTATCGCTCTCTGTCTTCTGCAGCAGCCACTCTCCCAGATTGCGATAGACCTCGCTGGCCGCCAGTCGCAATTCCTCAGGTGGGATCCTCCTGAAATCGGAGGTTCGCTCCGATTTGGCGATCTGCTCCGTCAGGTCTCGACACAACTCCCCCGAATGCGCCTCTATCAGCTTCACCAATCTCATTGCCAACATCTCGTTTCCTGCCCCCCAGACTTGATACATATATATCGTATCACGATATATAGTTCTATCCAAAATGACCGGCGCCAGCCCCTCGAAAGGGCAGTGTCACGAAACAGGGTTCAAGACAGAAATCGCCAACCTGCCTCTGGAAGGCATTCTTCGAAGTTCATTCCCCCACCCGAATCTATCTCCATCCGGCGTCTGGCCGGATCCTCGAAGAAGAGGGTGACAACTCCCACTGACCGGCTTACAATTCCTGAAGGAGTCCCCCCAGAGGAACTTGCCCCCTGTTCCCTTCCCGTCGGCGTGAAGACGGACAGCGGTAATGACACGCCTGGCGAGTCACGGTGACAACTTGCTGACACAAATCCATGGGCTGCGCTTGGCTGTGCTGGTGTCTTTATTATCGGCACCTCTGTGCGCGGCGGACGCGAAACCGGACGTCAAGAATCTGGCGGCCGCGGTCGATGCGCATTACAACCACTTGCGATCGCTGGAGGCTGAATTTACCGAGGTTTACCGTGGCTCGGGCATGGACCGGACAGAGTCGGGCACGCTGTGGCTGAAAAAACCTGGCAAGATGCGTTGGGAGTACCGTTCTCCAAAGGAGAAGCTCTTTGTGAGCAATGGGAAAGATGCGTGGTTTTACGTCCCGGATGACCGGCAGGCGCGCAAGGAGGCGGCGAGGAAGTTGGAGGACATTCGATCTCCGCTTGCATTCTTACTGGGTAAGTCAAAGTTGGAGAAGGAGTTACGAGGACTCTCCATTGCTTCCGATATCGAGCCTCTAAGCCCCGGAAATACGGTACTGCGCGGGGTGCCAACGGCCTTAGCGGACCAGGTAAGCGAGATCGTACTGGAGGTCACCTCTGACGGCAGAATTGTTCGCTTGGTAATGCAGGGAGTGGATGGCGCATCGACGGAATATCGCTTTACCGATCAGAAAGAGAATGTGGCGATCGCCGACGGACGGTTCGATTTCCGGGCTCCGGCAGGCACCGAGGTCGTCGAGGGAGAACTCGGGCAATAGCCAAGCAGGTTACTTGCGATACTTCACAGGGAAGCTTTGGGGTAGGTCGGCGGCTTAGAATGGTAGACTGAGCGATGGGTTTCCAGGGCGACAATTCCTTGAAAAACAAGGACAAATGGCGGAATTCGTAGTCAAAATCGCAGACGACCGCGGGCGCGTCCATCAGCACATCGAGCAAGGATACTCGGAAGCTGAAGTGCGTGACCGCTTCTCGGCTCAGGGATACCTCGTCTATTGGGTCAAGCCCCAGGGGATGATGGCTGGCGGCTTCTCGATGCGACGCCGCAGGAAGCTCAAGCAGGACACGTTTCTGGTTTTCAACCAGCAGTTTCTGACCCTGATCCGCGCCGGACTGCCGATCCTGAATTCGCTGGAACTGCTGATCAAGCGGCAGAAAGATCCGCAATTGAAGACCATCCTGGAGAACGTTCGCGAACGTGTCAAAGGCGGCGAGTTGCTGTCCGATGCCTTCGCGGCCCAGGGGATCGTTCCCAAGATCTATACGACCACGCTGATGGCGGGCGAGAAGAGCGGCAACATCGATGAGGTTTTGGCACGTTACATCAGCTTCCAGCGTCTGGCGATGACCTTCCGCAAGAAGTTGTTCGTGTCGCTCATTTACCCCACGCTGCTGGTCTCAGTCGTGCTGATTATGGTGACGTTCCTGTTCACTTACGTCGTGCCCAAGTTCGCGGACCTCTTTAATAGCCTTGATGCCAAACTGCCTGAGATCACGGTTTTCATGCTGAATGTGGGCCTCAACGCACAAAAATATGCGCCATTCATCTTGGTAGGTCTGGTGGGTAGTACCATTTTTTTGTGGAAGTGGAAGGATACGGACCGCGGGGCGGACCGCATTGACCGGGTGATTCTCAGCTTGCCGCTGCTGGGGGAAATCAGGATCAAGCATCAGGTCGCGAGCTTCTCGCGGATGCTTTCTACCCTGCTGTCGGGCGGATTGCCCCTCGTTCCGGCGATGGAAACAGCCGGTTCCGCTATGAGCAGCCGGCGCATCTTAAAAGGCGTAATGCGGGCCGGTATCCGTGTAAGAGAAGGTCAGGGGCTGGCGCCGAGCCTGGAAGAGCAGAAGATCTTCCCCGAACTGGCGGTAGAGATGATCGAGGTCGGCGAATCAACCGGCGCGCTGCCCCAGATGTTGAACTCGGTGGCCGAGTTCTATGAGGAAGATGTGCAAACGGCGCTAGGGGCATCGATGGCTCTGATCGAGCCGATCATCCTCATTGTGATGGCGATTTTTGTGGGCGGTGTGTTGATTTCGTTGTATTTGCCGATCTTTACCTTGGGAGTGCATTGAGCTTGAAACGATGAACCGCGACAACTCACAACTTGAGGATGAGGCGGCTAGTAGTCAGGACTAAGTACATGGCGACAGCAGATAAGAAATCAATCTTCGTAGGCGGCGGCAACGGTGGACCGATCAGCCCGACCGGCAACCCGGTCACGGACCTGGAGCGGGCGCAGGACGTGGCGCGGCGCTATCGCTGCGAGTTCATCGATCTCAGCGGGTTTGAGCTACACCACGAACTGTTCAAGAAGATCCCGGTTGAGCTGATGTTCCGCTACAACTTCGTGCCGCTGGAAGAGACCGGTGATGGCAAGCTGGCGATCGCGATCGCCGATCCCAGCCAGTTGATGATGATCGACGAGATCAGCCTGCTGCTCAAGCAGCGCATCATCACCAAGGTTTCGACGCTCAAGCAGATCTCCGACATCCTGAAGAAGACCGAGCAGTCGCAACGCGTGCTCGAGGAAGCCAGCGAAGGCTTCCAGATCATCCGCGAAGACGAGAACACTGGCGCGGAAGAGACGCTGAGCATCGACAAGCTCACGGCGACGGGCGATACGAGCCCGATCATCCGCCTGGTCGATACCACGATTTTTACCGCGCTGCAAAGGCGCGCTTCCGACATTCATATTGAGACGCGCGACGATTCCGTCGTGATCAAGTTCCGTATTGACGGCGTACTCACGCAGGCTATGCCGCCCATCGGTAAAGAACATCACTCGACCGTGATTTCACGTATCAAGGTCATGAGCGAGCTCGATATTTCCGAGCGCCGCGTGCCGCAGGACGGACGTTTCCGCGTGAAATACAACGGGCGCGCCATCGACTTCCGCGTATCGATCATGCCGTCGATTCACGGCGAAGACGCCGTGCTTCGCGTGCTCGACAAAGAGTCGATGAGCGAGAAGTTCCGCACGCTCACTCTCGACGTGGTTGGCTTTGACGAAGATGACCTGCGGCGCTTCCGGCGCTATATCAAGGAGCCGTACGGTATGGTGCTGGTGACCGGACCCACTGGTAGCGGTAAGACGACAACGCTATACGCCGCCGTTAACGAGATCAAGACCGACGAAGACAAGATCATCACCATTGAAGACCCGGTCGAGTATCAATTGCGCGGCATCACGCAGATTCCGGTGAACGAGAAGAAAGGCCTGACATTTGCCCGCGGATTGCGGTCGATCTTGCGTCACGACCCGGACAAGATCATGGTCGGCGAAATCCGCGACGCGGAAACGGCGCAGATCGCGATCCAATCGGCGCTGACCGGTCACCTGGTGTTCACGACCGTCCACGCCAACAACGTGGTCGATGTGATTGGACGATTCCTGAACATGGGAGTCGAGCCGTACAACTTCGTCTCGGCGCTGAACTGCATCCTGGCACAGCGGTTGGTGCGTTTGATCTGCGATTCGTGCCGCACCGAGGTTCATTACGCCCCCGAGGTGCTGGAGGCCAGTGGCCTTGATCCGGCGCAGTGGGGCAAGGTTCCGCTGTATGAAGGTCCGGGCTGCATTGAATGCGCGGGCACCGGATTTCGCGGTCGAACCGCCATTCACGAATTGCTGGATTTGAGCGACCGGATCCGCGAGATGATTCTCGGCAAGAAGCCGACGTCCGAGATCCGGCGGGCGGCGCGCGATGAGGGTATGCGCTTCCTGCGCGAGTCGGCGCTGGATAAAGTGCGTCTGGGAATGACGACGCTGAAGGAGATCAACAAGGTCACGTTTATTGAGGCCATGCGATAAGGATGCGCGCCAAACTCGCGCTTGTGGCGTCGCAAAAATCGCGACGCTTCGCGCGGCGCGCCCAGATCCTTCGCGAGACAAAGAGCGCCTCGCTCAGGATGACACCGCAAACCTTCTCGGGCGAGCACAGTTCCCCTTCAGCTATTGCAATTCTCAGCGGGACGGTTTCTCATTTATAGAGGCAAAAGGCGTATTCGGGCATGAGTTCATCTACAAGTACAGCCAAGCCGAGGTTGGCTTGTGAGATTTCCGCTGACCGGGTTCTGGCCGGGCGCGTCGTCGAGAACGGAGACGGGCTCGAAGCTTGCGCTGCGCACGAACTCGCGCCGGGCAGCGTTGTCCCCGACCTGGTCGAGAACAATCTGCGGCAGCGGAGCGTGGTCCGCGAGGGAATTGAAAGCGCGTTGGGCGGAGTAGCCGGACGCTCAAAGGATGTGATCGCCATAGTCCCCGATGCGGCGGTACGTGTGATGTTGGTGGAGTTCGATACCCTGCCCTCCGATCACGAAGAGGCGCTGGGAGTGGTGCGGTTCCGGCTGAAGAAGTCGCTGCCTTTTGACGTAGAAAAGGCCAAGGTCTCTTATCACTCGCAGAAGATTGGCGATGAAGTGAAGGTCGTGGCGGCCGTGGCGCTCGGCAGCGTCCTTGAAGATTACGAAGCGGCTTTCCGGGATGCCGGATTTAGTCCGGGAATCGTGCTGCCTTCAACACTGGCGGCGCTAGGCGCGGCCGACGGCAAGAAGCCGACGATGGTCATCAAGGTCGACGCGCACACGACCAGTATCGCCATTTTGAATGAAGATCAGTTGCAACTGTTCCGCACGCTGGAGAATGCGCGTGGCGTGACCATCAATGGCGAGCAACTGGCGGAGGAAGTCTATCCCTCGATCGTGTTCTTTCAGGACACGTATCATTTGAATATCGAGCGAATTTACGTCGCGGGATTGCCGGAGTCAGGCGGCGCAGCGGCGGCGCTGCGCACTCAGACGGAGGCCGATGTGCAAGAACTGGTGTCGTCGGCGCAGTTGGGAGCCAGCAACGGTGGCTCGGTGCCACGATGGAGAATGGCTGGAGTGGTGGGAGCATTAATTTCGTAACGCGGCTCGCTGCCCCCTCGACTGCGCTCGGGGCGGACAGCCGAGGCGGCTGTCGCTACATGAGCTAGTTAGATTTATGCGTATTGATATCAATCTCGCGAGTCAGCCGTACGAGGATGCGCGGCAGTACTGGATGCGCTGGGGGACCGCCCTGGGCATACTCGGACTGCTCACACTCGTTCTGCTCGTGCTCGACATTAGCGGATGGTTGGGTGCACACAAGGACCGCGTCGTAATGGCGCAAACGCGAGCCCTGATCGCCGACCGCGACCGTACGCGTGCAGAGGCGGACCGAGTCCTGAACCAGCCGGAGAATCGCACGACTCGCGACCAGTCGCGCTATCTGAATGAATTGATCGAGCGGAAAGCGTTCTCCTGGACGCGCGTTCTGGAGAACCTTGAGAAGGTCATGCCGCCTCGGGTCCATTTGGTCTCGATCAGCCCGCAACTGGATGAGAACAATGAACTCGCCCTAAAGATGACCGTCGCGGGCGACGCGTGGGACCGCGGGGTTGAGTTGCAGCGCCGAATGGAGGAGTCGCGCCGTTTTGCACAAACGGCTATAACAGCAGTAAGGCACGTGGACTCACAGACGGGCGATACAGAACAAATTGAGATGGCGGCGATTTACATTCCCGAGTTGCCCAATGAATTGAGGCCTTCAGCAGACACGAAACCTGTAACGAACCAGAAGCCGAAAACGGCGACGCCAAAGCCGTCGCCGAGGAAAGGGATGCAACACTAATGCCCGATCTCCGGCAAACTCGGAAGAGACTGAAGCTGACCCTGGTAATCCTCGGTGGAGTTGATGTACTGGCGGCGGTTCTGTATTTCTCCCCCTTGGTGGGCTCGGTTGAATCACGACAGATGGAACGGAACCAGCTTCAGGCTGAACTGACAGCAAAGAATCGGCAAGTGGCACCGCTAAAGGATCTGCCTCAGAAGATAGAGATCGCCAAGCACCAGATTGCGGATTTCTACCGCTATCGCTTTCCTTCCCAGAACTCGCAGATTTACGGCGAACTCGGCAAGGTGGCTGCTGCAAACGGCGTGAAGATCGATCAGTTGCGGAATAAGCCAGCGGATACCTCTAGCAACGGAGTGCAGCCCATCGAGATGGAAGCAGATCTGTCGGGAAGCTACACGTCTCTGGCACGTTTCATCAACGCGATGGAACGCGACGAAATGTTTTTCGTCATCAATAGCGTGACACTGGGCGGCGAGCCGCAGGGTGCAGTGAAGTTGAGCGTGAAACTCGAGGCGTACTTGAAGGTAGGAACGTAGTGCAACTGGGACTCGAAAATAAGAAGCAAATGACGTGGGCGATCGTCCTCGGAGTCATTGCACTGATCGTGTGCGCGTATGAACTAATTCCTCTCATTGGTGGATCATCTACACCGGATTCGAGCGCGCAGGCGGCGTCCCCGCTTGTGCCTCGTCCTGCGGCTTCGAAGCCTGGAACGAAGGGATCAACCAAGCCCGGCAAGCAGCCGGCGGGCGAGAATCTCGACCCTACCTTGCGGTTGGATTTGTTGGCGAGCAGCGAAAAGATTCAGTACGAAGGCGCCGGCAGGAACATTTTTGTCTCGCAGCGAGAAGAAGTCGATATTCCAAAGCCGGTTGCTCCTGTGATCACGGATCCCGGTCCACCGGCTTATGTTCCGCCGGTAGTAACGCCTCCGCCACCAATTCCGTTGAAGTTCTACGGCTTCGCCAATTCTCCCGGCGAACCGAAAAAGGTCTTTCTGAAAAATGGGGATGACGTTTTTGTAGCAGGCGAGGGCGAGATTGTGGACCGCCGCTACAAGGTGATCCGGATTTCAGCCACTTCAGTTGAGATTCAGGACATGGTGTACAGCGGTCCGGCGCAGGTCATCGCACTGACGCAGGGAAGCTAGGAATGAGAAATTAGCTTTCGATGTCTTTTCGATCACAAACGCGGCGCGCCCATCGGAACGGTGAGCAGGGTTACGTCCTGCTCACAATGCTGCTGATGATTGCGGTAATGGGCATCATGGCGGCCACGCTGGTGACTTCGATCAAGTTCGATATCAAGCGGGACCGCGAAGAAGAGATGATCCACCGCGGCGTCCAGTATTCGCGGGCGATTCGCGCCTATTACAAGAAGTTCGGCCGGTATCCCGCTAGCATCGAGAATCTGGAAAATACAAACCAGATGCGGTTTCTCCGCAAGCGGTACAAAGATCCGTTGACCGGGAAGGATTTCAAACTGCTCCATTTCGGCGAAGCCAAGATGGGGCTGGTCGGGATGGTTGGCGGAGGGATAATCCCCGGGGCGAGCACGATCGGGGCAAATGGAACTTTGACTCCGAACTCAAACTCCGGTTTCGGCAATAGCAGTTCGTTTGGGAATTCGAACTCGTTCGGCCAATCAAACACCCAGAAGAGCGGCAGCGATTCCTCTCAAACCGGAACTGACTCTAACGCGTCTCAGAGCGCTTCTTCCAGCGGAAGCGACTCGAGCGGTCAGGGCTCGTCCGATCAACCGGCGCAGACGTTTGGCGGTATGCCCATCGTGGGGGTCGCCAGCCTAAGCAAAGATCCGACCATCCGGGAATTCGACAAGAAGAAGAAATACAACGAGTGGCAGTTTGTTTACGACCCCAACATGGATCGAGGGATATTGATCACAACTCCGTATCAGCCGCAACTGCAAATGTTCGGGACGGGTCCCCAGAATCTCAACGGGCCGGGGGGACAGGCCCCGACACCGGGCATGGGAGCCGGGGCACCCGGAACAACGGGGAATTCCGGCGCGCCTATTAGCCCCCCTCCGGGAAACCCTAACCAGCCGACGGACACTCCGGTACAGCAATAGCAGAATGCCAGATCAAATCGAAAGGGCCTCGTCCCGGGACGAGGCCCTTTTTAATTCCGCAAATTCCTGACGCGCTCCGCGCTGCGGACAGCCGACGACGGCTGTCCATATTCGGATTCTTAGACGCTAAATGAGGATCCGCAACCGCAGGTGCTCTTCACATTCGGATTCTCGAACTTGAAGCCTGCGCCCTCGAGCGACTCGACATAATCTACGATGCACCCGTTGAGATACATCACCGAGGTGGCATCGACGTAGACCTTAAGACCGTCCATGTCGAAGGTCTTGTCCATCATTCCGGCGCCGTTCTCGAACTGCATGGAGTAGGAGAAGCCGGAGCATCCGCCGCCCACGACTCCAATACGCAAGCCGGCGGGCACGGGATTCTGCTGTGCCATAATCTCTTTCACTTTGGCTACGGCGTTGGCAGTCAGGTTAACGGGTGCTGCTTTCTTAACTTCGGGCACGGTTGTTGTCGCCATTCGTATCTCCTTGGCTTTAAAGCTGTTTGATTATAGCAAATGTGACCCATCCCACCCGCCATTCAAGGCCGGGGATAAGGAATCATGTATACGATTTGGATGCGGATTGCAAGGGGGAAGTCGCACTGTTCCAGTTCTGTAACAGGCTTTTTCAACAGGGATTAAATCGTCGCCGGGGGCTTGCCATCAGGGCTATAATCGTGCCGTTAAGGCCTTCCCCGGGACTGTGTGGGGTCCGCGTGCCCCAATCAGCAGGTGGAAAGCCGCTGTGGTTGGGTCGACTCTGCCGAGGTGGCTTATGACGCCTATTGAAATCGTCGGGGGTCTATTTGGACTCTTCGCCGTTGGTTTGATCGTCCTGCTGATCTACAAGAGCACTCTCACGATGCATGAGGACGATCAACTGTTTCTGGATGATGCCAATTCCCACATGCAGGAAGAACAGACGGAGTTGCTAACGAAAGTCAACAAGCTCACGGTTCCGATGCGGGTGTTCAGTATTGGCTCCGGAGTATTTCTGCTGGCTTTTCTCGCGATGCTCATCTATCAGAAGCTGAACGAAGTGCAGTAATCGCCACTGGCGGAGCGTCGAATGCGGTCGACGCCTCCGTCGCAGAGCAGCATCCGTCGGTGACTCTCCTTTGTCGGTTAGTGGATACAGGCAAGGGAAGCGCGGAATTATTGGGTTCGTCCTTCCCACGCCAGAGGGCACTTCTATAACAATTCTGTGTTTTCCACGTCGACAGTGGTGCAAAATCAACTGCAGGGTCTGCAAGAGATAAGCCTTTCGGCGATCTAACGAGTTCTTGGAAGTGGTTTGTATTTGCTGAAGTCATAGAAAGTTCCACGGGCGGGCAACGTCATAGCACAATCAACATTCCTATGGGCGGGAGTAGCCGGAAATGTCAACAGCTCCTGCGGAAGTGACCCCCGAATCTGAGTCCTTACAGGAACAGCCGGGATCACAGCCGGAACCCACACCGGATCACCAAGGTCCGAGGCGTTGGCGCGTTTGGGTCATCGCGGCAGTCCTTCTGTTTGCTCTGAGCCTGGTACTGACACTCGTCTTCCGCAGCCGAACTCCCCTTTCCACTAAGCAAGTTCCCGTCACATATCAAAATCCCGAGTATTTCTTACGCCTGAAAGGGACCACCGAAGCGGTACAAGCGAGGGCCATTCTCGCGCCATTGCTGGCCGGGCAGCAGATCGGCACCCTTACCATCATTCACATCGCGCAAGCCGGGGCCAAGGTCAAGCAGGGAGACTTACTCGTCGAGTTCGACCGGCAGGCGCAGATGCGCGACATCATCGACAAGCAGGCGGAGTACCAGAAACTGGTGGACCAGGTTGCCGGCGAACAGGCAAAAGAATCGGCTGCACGCGCCAAGGATGAAACGGAACTCAAGACGGCAGAAGACAATCTGCGCAAGGCCGAACTCGAGATTCAGAAGACCGAGATCGTATCGCGCATCGATGCGGAAAAGAATCAGGAGAATCTCGAAGAGGCAAAGGCCACGTATGACCAGTTGCGGGAAACATTCGATCTGAAACGAAAAGCGGCGCAGGCGGCGATTCGCATTCTGGAGATTCAGCGGGACCGAACCCAGCAGACAATGGAGCATGCGAAGGCAAATTCCGACAAGATGCAGATTCGTTCGCCACTGGACGGCGTGGTCGTGCTGAATACGATCTGGAAGCAAGGCACCATGGGCGAGGTGCAGGAGGGCGACCAGGTTCGCGCGGGAGTGCCTTTTATGCAAGTGGTGAATCCAGCCACAATGCAGGTGCGGGTGCACGCCAATCAGCAGGACTTCCCTTCTCTGCAAGTTGGACAGATGGCGAAGGTGCGGCTGGATGCTTACCCGGAGATGGTCCTCGAGGGCAAAGTGGATCAGATTTCACCAATCGGTGAAAATGGAGATTTTTCCAGCAAGCTGCGCACGTTTGTGGTGATCGTCGCCATTGAGGGAAACGATCCTAAGTTGATGCCCGATCTTTCGGCGGCGGTGGATGTGGACACGACGAAGCACAGCGCACAGTCAGGCATGGTCGGAACCGGGGGTGGCTCGATATGATGCGGCGTTTCCGGCAGCTCTCAGCCAGAGGCAAGGTCGTGGTTGTCGCCGTCATTCTGCTTGCGGGAAGCGGCGTCCTCGGCGCTGTGCGGCTGGGACGACGGTCACCGACAGTTCCTACGATCGAGGTGAAGCGCGGAGAGTTTCTCGACTCGCTGCAATTCCGCGGCGAAGTGAAGGCCCTGAAGTCGGTGACGATCAGCGCACCGGCGGAAGCGGGCGATCTGCAGATCATCAAGATCTCGCCCGAAGGAACTGTCGTGAAGACCGGCGACGTTGTCGTGGAATTCGACAAGACGAAGACCGAGCAGGACCTCGCACAATTCAAATCCGCGCTGAAGTCTGCCGAAGCTGAAATCGGACAGGCCAAAGCGCAGGCCCGGCTGGCCGAAGAAGAGAACAAGACTGCCGTCCTTAAAGCGCGATATGACGTGGAAGGGGCAAAGCTCGAAGCGAGTAAGCAGGAAATTGTGTCGAAAATCGAGGGAGAAGAAGCCAAGCTGAAGCTGGCCGATTCCGAGCAGAAACTGCGCGAGGCAGAGACGAAACAAAAATCCGACGAAGCCCTGAACAAAGCGACCATCGAAAGCAAAGAGCAGGCGAGCAAGAAAGCGCAATATGACGTGCAGCGAGCGGAACGAGCGCTCACGCAAATGAGTCAGCGCGCACCTTCGGCGGGGACCATCAGCCTCCTGCAACACTGGGGAGGGTCTGGAATGGTCACTTATCGCCCGGGCGACAGAGCATGGCCGGGAGCTGCCATTGCCGAATTGCCGGACGCCACGACATTGCGAATCACCGCTCGCGTCGATGAAACGGAACGTGGCAGGCTCGCGCTGCAACAACCAGTCACTGTGCAGTTGAATGCCATCCCTGACCGCCAGTTCAGTGGGCACATCGAGCAGATCGGCGCTATTGCCAGCCTCGACTTCAACAGTGGCTGGCCGATTACGCGGAACTTCATTCTCGAGGTTGGAATTGATCAGACCGATCCGCGGTTCAAGCCGGGCATCACTGGTGAGGTGACGGTCGTAGTCGACAAAGTGGCGAATGCCATCATCCTTCCTGCGCAGGCACTGTTTCAGAAGTCCGGACAGAACGTGGCGTACGTATGGCACGGAGGAGATTTCGAGGAGCGTGTTGTCGAAGTCGGCCGTCGAAGCGGCGACAAGATCGTAGTCGCCAAGGGCGTTTCGACAGGGGATAAGGTGGCGCTCAGGGATCCGACGGTAAAGGAGTGATGTAGTTCCGATGAAAAGCCGGAAGGCCATTGCATGGGCGGTTGTGGCGGTCGTTTTGTGCGCCGTAGTCGGCGTAGTTGCAGCCGTCCGAGGCGTTGGTTCGTCTACGAGAGCGATGGAGGTGCCGACCGGTCGAGTGAAGCGCGGCGATCTCGACATGAAGGTCTTCGTCACGGGCGACCTGAAGGCGAGTCACTCCGAAATGCTGACAGCCCCGCCCATCGGTGGAGGCGCCTTGCAGATTACGCGTCTCCTGCACACTGGCTCGCTAGTAAAGAAGGGCGATCTGGTCATGGAATTCGATCCCGGCGAGCAGCGTTTCAAACTCGAGCAGAATCGCTCGGAATTGTTGCAGGCAGAACAGGAAATTACGAAAGCCAAGGCAGACGCGTTGGTAGTCGCTGCACAGGATCGGGTCGCACTACTGAAGGCTCGCTTCGACGTGCGGCGTGCTGAGCTGGAGGTGCAGAAAAACGAACTGGTGAGCGCAATCGACGCGCGGAAGAATCAGCTCGCGCTTGAAGGGGCACAACGGGTCTTGGCGGAACTCGAACAAAACGTGAAATCGCGCTCGGCGTCCAATCAAGCAACGATCTCCCTGGCCCAAGAGAAACGGAACAAGGCAAAGCTGGCGATGGAGCAGGCGCAAGGCAACATTGACAAGATGCGTGTTATCGCGCCAATGGATGGACTGGTTGCGCTGGAAAAAAACGAGGGTTCAACCGGCGGTTTTTTCTTCAGCGGGATGTCGCTACCGGAATACCGCGAGGGCGATCAAGTTGAACCGGGCAGAACAGTCGGCCAGGTCATCGATCCGAACGGAATGGAACTCGTCGCCAAGGTGGGAGAACTCGAGCGGAATCGGATTAAGGAAGGACAATCGGTTGATATTCAACTCGACGCGTTGCCAGGAACCTTGTTTCACGGCACAGTGAAGAACGTCGCCGGCAATAACGCCCGCAGATTCTGGGATGACGATACCACTACAAGATTTGAAGTTTCAGTTACCCTCGCTTCCACCGATCCTCGGATGCGGCCCGGCCTCACGGCGCATGTGTCCATCAACAGCGATCCACGGAAGAATGTTCTTTATGTGCCACGCCAGGCGCTTTTCCTGAAAGATAACAAACGCGTGGTGTACGTGCGCAGCGCCGGCAACTTCGAGACGCACGAAGTAAAGATTCAAGCGGAAAACGAGAGCCGAGCGGCCATCGAGGGCATTAATGCCGGAACCGAGATCGGACTTGTCGATCCAACCGCTCCCCGCAAAAGCCCTAATTCCGGCGGGCTTCCCGGACCAGGAGGCACTCCTTAATGGCGACATTCGCCTCCACGCCATCGCTTCGAGCCCTGCGCGCATATCAACAATGGCTGCCCGATCTGCAACTTGGCTGGCAGAACCTCCTGCTGCACCGGCTTCGCTCGCTACTGACCATGCTCGGCATGATTTTCGGAGTGGCCGCGGTCGTCTCCATGCTTTCGATTGGGGCGGGCGCGCGGCAGAAGGTCATGGCGATGATCGAGCAGATGGGTGTGCACAACCTGATTGTCGAAGCCAAGGAGACTACGGAGTGGCAGGCGCATCAGAAGGTTCGAAAGATTTCCCAAGGGCTCACCTTTCAGGATTATCGAGTCATTCGCGACGACGTGGCTGACGTAGTCGCGGGCACGCCACGCAAACGAATCACTCCGTCCAAGACACTTCCCAAGTCCCAACTGGATCCGCCAACCATCTATGGTGTCGATCCCGTGTACATGAACATTGCAGGACTGAACGTACTGCAAGGCAGATTCTTCAGCGATAACGAACAAACCGGCGCAGCGCCAGTATGTGTGTTGGGGGCGGCGGCGCGTTCCAGTTTGTTCGGCTCAAGCAACCCGATCGGGCAGTACGTCAAAGCAAATGACACCTGGTTCCGCGTGATTGGTGTAGTTTCCCCGCAACTGAGTTCACAAACCGAAGTCGCGGGCGTGCCTTCGCAGGATGTGAACAACATCATGTACGTGCCGCTGAACTCGGCGATCCTGCGGCTCGAAGACAACTACAGTGACGTGCGCGACGAGATCGACGGCATTTACCTGAACATTCGCGAGAGTGCCGACATGAGTTCCGTGGCGCAAGTGGTGCGCGCGATTCTCGATTCCTCCCATCACTCCGCCGGCGATTTTAGCGTGATCGTTCCCGCCGAGTTACTGGCCGAGCAAAGGCGGACCGAGCGGCTGTTCAACGCGGTGATGGTGGCGATCGCCTCCATTTCTCTTCTGGTCGGTGGAATCGGAATCATGAATATCATGCTGGCCAGCATTCTCGAGCGCACGCGAGAGATTGGCGTGAGGCGTGCTGTGGGAGCGCGGCAGCGCGATATCATCCGGCAGTTTGTGGTCGAAGCTGTCCTCATCTCTTTCATGGGCGGAAGCTTCGGCATCGCGTTCGGCTTCATTATGTCGCGGCTGATCGCATGGCTCGCCGGATGGTCAACGATCGTCACGGCAAGCTCGATCTTGTTGGCATTCCTGGTTTCGATCACGGTTGGATTAGTGTTCGGGATTTACCCTGCAGTCAAGGCGGCCCGTCTGGACCCAGTCGAAGCGATTCGCTACGAATAGACGGGTTCTGTCTTCGCGTTAACGGTCAAAACAATTCTGGAGGAGTGAGGAATGAAGCGTTCCCACATGTTGATGGTCGCGTGTCTGTTGATGTGTTTCAGTCTGCCGGTCCTTGCGCAGAAGGATGAGGGTTACGGCGCCCTGATGACTCCTCAGCTCGGTTCTGACAAACTCGGCGCTCCCGAGCACTTGCGAGGCTATCTGGTCGACGGCAAGTTGCGCCTCGGCCTGCGGGACGCTGTCGTGCTGACACTCGAGAACAACAGCCTCGTGCGCGTGCAGGAGACGCAGGTGGAATCGTCCAAGTTTACTCTGCTCGTAGCGCATGCCCCGTTTGATCCGCTGATCACCAGCACGGATAATATTATTGGTTCAATATCCCCGCCTTTCGCTTTCCTCCAGGGAATAGGAGGGAACAGCTTCAACACCAACTTTAAGAATACGAGCAAGAATCTGCAAGTGAATTACTCCCAGACCTTCGAAACGGGAATGAATGTGCAGACCGGCGTGCTCACAAATATTGACTCCACGAACATTTCCCTCGGCTTCTTCAATCCGTTTACCACCTCAACGCTTACCTTTCAGTTCACACAGCCTCTGCTGCGAAATGGTTGGCTGGCGGCGAATCGCGCCGCGTTGGTGATAGCGAGGCGCAGCCTCGAACAATCCCGGGCCAGTTTTGCGGCAGAGGTGAACAACAGTGTCCTGCAAGCGGTGGCGCAATATTGGGCGGTCGTGCAAGCCCGCGGCAACCTGCGTGTCGCGCAGTCTTCGATGGAAGCTGCGGAAGCCACCTATAAGCACGACAAGCGGTCGCTGGAGTTGGGAGCCTTGCCGCCGCTGGATATTTACCGGTCGGAATCGCAGGTGGCATCGCGGCGCGTGCAGGTGATCCAGAGTGAATACGCATTGAAACAGGCGGAAGACACGCTGCGGTTGACGATCGGTGCGGACCAGGATCCGTATTTTCAGGCGCTTGATCTTGAACTAACGGAGCAGGCGGAAGCCGCCGGCGAGTTACGAACGATCGACGCAGCAACAGCTTTGCAGACAGCGCTGACGAAGCGTCCGGAGTTCGATGCAGCCCGCGCCGCTTTGGCGAGGGATGAAACGCAGATTCGGTTGGCGCACAATCACCTTCTTCCTCAGCTGGACTTGACGGGGCTCTACGCCAGTAATGGACTCGGGGGAGCCGGCTTCAATAGTCTGGGTCAACCCATTAGCAGCTCCTGGGTCAGCCAGATGTTCAGCTTTAACTATCCGACTTATGAGGCACAGTTGACGCTGAGTCTTCCATTGAAAAATCGGGCGGCGAAGGCCGAGATGGGGACCGCCCTTGTGGGGCGGCGCAACGATTTATACAGCCAGCGGCAAATCCGGGAGCAAGTCACCCTCGATGTCAGCAACGCCGTGCACCAACTCGAACAGGCCAAACTGAGTATAGTCGCCGGCAAAGAGGCGTTGGACTTGGCTAAGAAGACGATGGCCGCCGAGCAACGCAAGTACGAGTTGGGTTCGGGAACGATATTTCTGGTGCTCGAAGCGCAAACCGAAGTCGCCACCGCCGAGCAGAGCCTATTGCAGGCCGAAGTCGGTTATCAATTGGCCGTGGCCGCCATCGATCATGCGACTGGCGAGTTGTTGGAGCCTTATCATGTTCAGATTGCAGAGCTAACCAAATAGGAATGGAGTTTCCAGGCGCTCTTCGTCTGTTCACTTCTCTCGCCGCGCGAACGAAACTGCGCGCTTCAGTTCGGCAGTGAGGTCGGCATTACCGGTCGCGACATGGACTGGCTTTCCGGATTCCTTTCCCATCCAGTCATTCAATTCTTGTGGGGTAGTGCTTACGAATCGGCCCTGCCGCCGGACCGGCATCCCTTCGGATGCCCACCTTTGTACGACGGAAGTGGGTTCTCCCAGGAAGGCTGCGATCTGTTGCCAGCCTTTGAGTTCATCTGGTGTCGTACTCACCTTCGATTCGGTAGCCTTTGATTTTCGTGCCATCTCGTCTCCATTGCTTTGGATGCATCCCGACGGCACAAAGTCAATGCAAGAGCCGCCAGCCTCACGCTACAATGGGATCTCTGCCTTCGCTTTAAGCGTGCGAAAGTGGCGGAATTGGCAGACGCACCAGACTTAGGATCTGGCGGGTAAAACCGTGGGGGTTCGAGTCCCCCCTTTCGCACCAACAGAGCCATAGGAATCTTCAGTGTTTTCGGTTGCGCCGAACTTTGTGCCCACCCGAGCAGAAGGAGATTCGCCGATCACATGTGATGTCACGGTTAACGAATCGACCGCACGAGCATAGCGCGAGGCGAGGAAGTACCCTAAGCCCGACACCGCAAGTCTTCATCCTGTGAACCTCTGGACCGGGAACAAAGAATACGGCCCAGGTGTCCAACCAAGTCATGACTAGAAGACCTCTCCCAACAAAGCTCTCGTTGTTCCTGGGCGTGGCTGCCCTTCTTCTCCACCCACCATTGCAGGTTGCGCAGCAGTCGGACGGCAGCGCATCTCTAAAGTCGTTCGTGGGCACTTGGAAAGGAACCTGTGCCGACGGAGCGGAGTTCGTTGTTCTCAAGCTTACTCAGAGCGGAAACGAAATGGCCGGTACTGTGAGCATCGCGAACATGAATGGCGCTGACGGTCAGTGCGCAGCTGTCATGGACCCTCCAACCGACGAGCACGCTATGAAGATTCACGATGTGCAACTGCGAGAGAAGGCTTTGGCGTTCAAAGGAGCAGGACAGACGGCGTTCGAAATGTCCGTCATTGGCGATGATGCAGCAGCGCTCAAGTTTCTGGGGACTCCAGTTGAGAGCAACCCCTGGAAGCTGAAGCGGACGAAATAAGCCCCGGTTCCGCAAGCAGAATGACGTCAGCGTACTCATCAGGGCGGTTGCAGATCGCGAGCGCCATCGCAACTTGGATGCCGACTGTGCCCACTTTTGTGGCTACTAACAACCCCCACGGGTTGCTAGCGACAGAGACGTGCATCGTCTGAAAGCCTTGTCCAGAGCGCCGTCCATAGTAATTCGTCGTAGGTCATCGCATGTCTAAGTTGTTGGTTCTTGCGTCGCGAACTCCTTTCGCACCAGCAATTTCCGAGGTCTCATCTTGCCTGCTTTCGTCGCTGTGCCAATATTGTGCCCCCGTCGACGATTTCGGGAATTCTGGTCGTTCGTGGCAAGGGCTGAAAAGAGCGCCTGGTGGGCGAGCATCTTCGTCGCGGTGCACTGTTCGCCGGGTTACGGTCAACCGACCTGTTCCCGTAACGGAGTGCCTTGAGTCCCGACGTGGAGCGGGCCTGGAAGATTCTCAACCAGAATTGCGCTGCGCTCGGGTTGAATAATTCTCTCCGCCGCCCAGCTACAAAGTAGCCGGCTGACTGTGTGCAGCGTGGTCCCAGCCATCTGCGCGAGTTCCTCACACGAAAGGTCGATGGGCTGGCAACTCTCACAACGTTCCGATTGCGCAATCAAGCGCAGCAGAACCCGGGCCAGCCGCTGCGGGACCCGCTCGGTGGCGAGTTCGTGGAGACGGCCCTACGTCATCCGCAAGCGGCGAAAAAGTAAACGCGTGGCATTGCTCTGCAATGTGGGGAACCTTCGAACAAACTCCTCGAATACTCCTACATCCCACGTCAACACTTGGCAGCGGCCCATAGCTTCCGCCGTAAAGATGTGGTTACTTCACATCGAGAGCTTCAAACCATCTAGAACTTCACCCGGACCAGCCAGGTGGAGAATGACCAGCTTCCCGACGCGGTTGGAACGAACGGTCTTCACGCGGCCAGATACCACCGCATAAACGAAGCGAATGGGGTCGCCCTCCCGGAAGATGGTTTCGTCGTGTGCGAACACCTGTTCGCGTGCCGCCATCACGATGTCTCCACATACGGAGAGAGAAAGGCCTCGGAAGAGTTCAATCGGTTTCACCACGCGGGCGGTGTCGAGCATGGTCTCGGGAAAGCGGGTAGGCGCGCTCACCGCTCGAGCCCGCACTGTGTGCGCCGCACTTACACGCTTTGCGATTCCAAGCGCCGCGGTCTCGCGACCTGGTTGTTGCTGGCGCAAAGAGGAACGCGTGGCCACGTCGGGAAAGGTGAGAAGTGCCGCGGAGACAAATCCGAGACTATTACTGATTGCCATGGTCGCTCCCGTGAGCATTTCACAGCGAACTATCACTGGCGCCCGAGCCTTCGGCTTGAGAGGCCCGCAGATTCCGCTGCTGCCAATAAACTCGATTCTCTAAGTGTTTGGCACCTGCAGGGACCTGTTCGCGGCATACGCGACGCAGAGCGGGTTCCAGGGCAGCACGGCGTCGGCACTCTGACCGTAACCCCAGCACCGGAGACCATCTCGCCGACACCTAACCCGGCGTCGATGACCTACGGCGGAGCAATCCCGAGTCTGACCCCAAGCTACAGCGGGTTCGTCGTGGGAGAGGGACCGGGCAACCTGACCGGGACCGCGACCTGCTCCACGACGGCCACGTCCACCAGCGTGGTGGGCGCGTACACGAGCGTGTGTTCCGGCGCGAGCAGCAAGAACTACACGATCGCCTACCCGACGGGAGTCGTAAACGTCGGCAAGGCGAGCTCAGCCACGGTGATCATGTCCAATGCGCCGAGTCGGGCGATCATCGGCCAGATCGTGACGGTCAGTTTCAGCGTCTCCCCGCAGTTTACGGGCACGCCGAGCGGAACCGTGACGACCAGGGCCAGCACCACCAATGAGACCTGCAGCGCGGCATTGACTGCGGGCAGCGGAAGGTGCCCGCTTACGTTCGCAACTGGAGGATCGAGGACGCTGACCGCAACCTACTCCGGGGGACGGCAACTTCCTCGCGAGTTCGTCCGGGCCAGCTACTCAGCTCGTGAGCAACCTTAGCCTGAGCACGAGCTCGCTGCTGTTCGGCAACCAGCTCGTCGGTACCCGGAGCGCAAACCAGACAGTGACGCTGTCGAACGTTGGCACGACGCCGATCTCGATCAGCAGCATTGCTTGGAGCACGAATTTCTCCGACTCGAATAACTGCGGTACCACGCTGAACGCCGGACGAAGCTGCCGCATCAACGTCAACTTCCTGACGACGACGGGCGTCCTCACGGGCACGCTCACCATCACGGACTCCGACATAACGAGCCCGCAAATCGTCGCGCTGACTGGTACGGGAATAAGTCCCGCCGTCAGCATGACACCGACTGCTCGGTCCTTCAGCAGCACGCTGAATGTGACGACAGCGACTCAAACGGTGACCGTCTCTAACTCAGGAACGGCACCGGTAACCATCAACAGCATCGGTGGACTCGGTAGTCAGTTTGCCCAAACCAATACCTGCGGTGCATTCCCGGCCGTCGTAGCGGTGGGGGGAAACTGCACCATCGGAGTCACTTTCACTCCGACCAGTGCGGGTACGAAGAACGCGACCATGACCGTTGGCGTTGCCGCTCGTGTGGCCTCACAGTCGGTAACGCTCAGTGGTGCGGTCATCGTTCCGACCTTCACGCTGGCACCGGGTACGTTGGCTTTCGGCAACATCACGAGGAATACCAACAGTGCTCCTCAGGCGATAACCGTTACCAACACTAGCTCGGTGGCGCTGACGTTCACTAGCATTCGGACAGCTGGTGGCAGCGCTAATTAGTGCACGCAGAACAACAATTGCGGCACTAGTCTTGCGGCAGGCGCGTTCTGCACGGTCAACGTGACGTTCGCACCTACTTCAAGGGGTCTCAAAAACGCGACATTACAGGTGAATGTTGCGACTCCTGCGACGAGCGCGTCAGTAACGCTGACTGGCACAGGTCAGTAAACCAACATTGCGCGAGTAGTTGCGCTTCACTCTCGCGCGACTGCCCCCGAAGGAAGGTTCTTTCGGGGGTAATTTTATTGAACGCAACTGGAAGTCGTTAGCGTCCTCTCCAACGGCACCGCTGTTACTGCCGACAGGCGCGACTGGGGATGACACAGAATCATTGAGAAGACACCAAAGCACAGTCCTCGAACCACAGTCGGACCACATTTACTACCGCGCATCAGACCAAACTATTCCTACTCGATAGGCTTGCTGTTCGTGCGTTTGCTGTCGCGGATTTGCTCCGTCGTGAACACTCCTCCGCAAACGCTGCACCGCCAGCCAGGAGATGCAGCTTGCCCCATTTGCGACGCTGATTGCTGATCGGCGTGCCTGGCCCTCACTAGTTCGCTACCGCATTGCGGACACACTCTAAGAATCATAAGCTCGTGCAGAAACACATTTCTCCCACCCGGAAGATTAGTTGGGTAGGTGGATCGTGCGAGTTTCCTCAACCGTGAGCCGGGAAACATCGCAATAGCCGAACCCCTTCAGACAGGCAGTGTAATTACGCTTATGCTCGGCGTCAGAGAGGATCTTCGCCTCGTTTGGAGTCAACTTTGCGAAATCGCAGGTTGCCTCGCCGTCTTTACAAGCTGACAGGTTCCGTTGATCTTCCGAGTAAGCAGTTTGCCGGGCTTGCAGCGGAGTGAGTTTGGAGTGGTCGCACTGATCCCAGCCATTCACACAATTCTGCGCGTTGCGCTGGAGTTCCGCAGCGGTCGTTTCCCTGGTTTGCGAAGGACTCAACTGGGTATGGTCACATAGTCCAGCGCCATTCTCACAGTCGGATGCATTGAGTTGGCGCCTGGCGATGTCCACGCCCTCGGTTTCCGCCGGAGTCAGTTTGGATCGATCGCAGCTGCCGTATCCATCCCTACAAGCGGTGAGATTGCGCTGTCGCTCCGCCGCGGCCATCGCCTTGGCTTCCGATGAGGTCAGTTTTGAGGGTTTGCACGACTGCATCCCGTCGGTGCAGTCGGAGACATTTCGCTGGTGATCGGCGACAGCCAACGCAATCGTTTCCCGTTCCGTGAGTTTTGAACGGTCACAGGGGTCGTAGCCGTTCCGGCAGTTGACAACGTTTCGCGCATGCACAGCGAGAGCTACGTCTGTCGCTTCCGACGGGGTCAACCTCGAGCGATCACAAGTGTCGCGACCGGCCTTGCACGCCTCCACATTTTGGGCCAGATCAGAGGACTGGGCAAATGCCGAAATCGGCCAGAGGCTGAGACAAGCTAGTACCGCACCAAAACATTTCCGTAAGCTGAATTTCATGTTCTTGCCGCCTTTCAAGCGATAAAGAGATCACGCTTTAGCTCAGAGGACCTGAAAGAGAGAGAGGGAGAGTTCGTCTCAAGCATCATGATGGGCGCAACCTGAACGAATAGCTGGTCTGAATTGCTCAGTTCTCAAACACCGCGGATAGACCCTCGGCAATGGCTGACTAATCTAAAGGGCTGCGCTCATAGCAAAAATGGCACCCTCTAAAATCTGAGGGTGCCCAGAATAAACTAAAAACCCGAAACGATTTCGTTACTGCGGCCTCTCGCTCTGTTGCGGCTTCTCGTCCTGATGCTTCTCGTCATTCGCTTTTGCGGGCTCCGACTGCGGACGCTGTTGTAGCTGCGGCGCAGGCCGCATTTCCGCTGGACTTCGGGATTAACTTTAGATGCAACTGGCTTAGTGCAGTTCTGCGCGATTGAGTGCTTCCACAAAAGCGGTGGTCAGGGCCGAAGCCTGGATTGCATCAGGTGCGGCCCATTCCATCGGCAGCAGGTGGCGTGCGCGAGCTGGTGCGATCGCCTCGCTTTGCCGACGACCACATGATAAACAGATTGCTCCCACTTGCCGGATATCGGTTTCTTTCGATATCTCATTCTCGCGAACCGCCAGCGACCCAGCGACGACGGGTCCGTCGCACGCGTCGCAAGGGTAAGTGGAGAGGTGAAGATACTGTTTTCTCATAGGGATTCCTCCAAAAGAAGAGATACGACAGATGCTAAGGTCTCAATTCCCCAGATGTCTGGTCACAATTGCTCTGGTCTCTGTGATTTGGGAAGTGCGATGTGAGCAATTCTGGGCAGATTTTTGGGACTGCCGTATCTATACCTGAATGGAATGGCTGCCAGCAGCACTCTCCTCTGCATTCACCGAGACCCGGCTCAATTGGCTCTCCTCCGAGAAAACGGATACGAGTTGCTCACAGCGACTAGCGGCTCGGAGGGCCTACGGCTTTTGAACTCGCGGCCCGTAGATGCAATTGTGCTGGAGTACCATCTGGGTCTGATAGATGGTGCAGTCATTGCGGCAGACATCAAAAACGTCAAGCCAGAGATCCCCATCGTAATGCTTGCCGATCATCTGGAGTTGCCGGACGGAGCGCTTAAGTCCGTCGATGCTCTCGTAATCAAGTCCGACGGAGCCCACTTTCTGTGGGCTACCGTCCACTTTGTCTTGAATGTGAAGCCGACGCAACGCAGGGACGGAACGCTGAAGGCACAAAGGGAATCTCAACTCCGCCGTACGGGTAGGTCCAGGGAAGACGGAAAAGAGCAGAAAGCCGACGCCTCCCGACAACCGTCCGCTTAAAGAATGTTCGTTTTCCACCGCGACTTTGGAGAGGCCTCAGGAGCAGCAGGAGTACTTTCTGATCTGGACTGGAATTCGTCCCGGAGCATGTCGATCTCCGCTGGCTATCCTTGCTGTGCTTCTTTCCTCTCAAGGGAAACGGCGCTGATCGACTTCCCGCACTCCAGACAAACGCGCTTGACCCGCGGCGTAATCAGCCCGCAAAACGGGCACATCCTTTGTGATCGAACTTCCTGGATCCGCGGTTTGAACCTCGACAGCAACTTTCGAAGGGATTCCCGTAACGAAGCCAGCCGCCGACGGAGAGAAGGACGATACTGTTCCATCAATTTCACCTTTGCCGGGTCCCGCTGATTGAGTCAATCTCCGACAATCTAACGATGACATGGCAAGGCCCGCCATTCTGTGCAGGATTGCTCACATTGCCACTCATTCTTTAGTCCGCCTTTAGGCTAGTCGTGAAGAACGACGTTGAGCAGCGAACTATGGACCTGCAGAGCGCCTTCCGAGCCGCCGGCATAGTGAATGAAGCCCAGCTTCCGGAATCGGTTCATGAAGAAGCTGACACGCGATCGAGTGGTCCCAACCATTTCGGCCAGAGTCTCCTGACTAATCTTCGGGACAACGGTTTCTGGAATACCGTCCTTGCCAAAGTGTGCGAGCAACAGCAGGACGCGCGCCAACCGCTTCTCACTTGAGTTGAACAGTTGGTCGACAAGATCCTCTTCATAGCGGATGTTCCGCGCCAGCAAATAAGCCACGAACATTTCGGAAAGCGCGGGTTCACGATGAAGAGCATCCATCATCGTCTTCCTCTCCACCCGCAGAATCTCGCAATCGGTCATGGCCGCCGCGGAGCCCATTCGTAACAGTTGGCCTGCTAGTGACCCTTCCCCGAAGAAGTTTCCCTGGCTGACGATCGCAATCGTTGCCTCTTTGCCGATCTTGGATACAACTGTGAGCCTCACTTTGCCTCGTTGCACATAGAAAACGGCGTCCGCTTCATCCCCCTGCGCAAATATCGATTGCTTTTTCGGGACTGTCAGGATCTTCCTTCCCTCGCCGATAGTCGCGAGAAAAGTGTCAGGGTTGAATCCGCCGTTCTTCTTTGAAACCACTGTAGATCTCATCTCCGACAATTGTAGTCGGGTATAAGAGCAATGCCGCAAAAATAAAGCGGGCCAACATTTATGCGCAGTGAGCAATTCTGAACAGTATTTCAGGAGCGCCTGGGTGACAGTGATCATTTACTTTGGTGTTTCAGCGATTTTCAGTTGCTCGCAAGTGTCCATTAATTCTTCGCATGACGTCGCGGCAGATTCCCAGCAATAGTGGTCACAATTGCACAGCCATCTTCCGGCGGCCAGTCCAGTATGGATACTGCAAACGGACAGAGACCGACGAACTGTTTCGTTGCGCGTCACGAAACCGATCTCCCAGTTCTCGTGATTCCTCAGGAGAATCTACGAATGATGAAGAAAGGGTTGTTGCTCACCGCTCTACTGCTGGCTCTTCCGTTTGCTGCCTTTGCCGGCAGCAGCGTCGACTTCACCAATGGCGGTGGTACTCTCTCAGGCACCAATAGCGGTTTGACTCTGACAGGATCGACGCTGATCGCTGCGAATGGCCTAGGCGGCGGGCTTATCACTGGAAGTAATCTCGGAACGGTCAGTTTTAGCACAGGCGCGCTAAGCGGCGGCAACCTGCAGATGGGCGGCACGTTTGCCGCGGGTGGTTCGTTTAGCATCACGGGCAATGGTACCGGCGGTATTCCTAACGGCGTCATCTTCAACGGCTCGTTCACGGGACCGGTAACTTGGACTCTAGTAACTCTGGCGAACGGGACCCACAACTACACACTGAGTGGTTCTCTAACCGGAACATGGTACGCCGGAGGCACGATCGATGGCGCGACCGTCCAGTTGACCATCAACACAGGTCATGGTTTTTTCAGCGGGCAGACTACCGTTTCGAGCGGCGACACCAACTTCACCACTGTCCCAGAGCCTGGCACCCTTAGCCTTCTGGGTACAGGCTTGATTGCTGTTGGCGGGGTCGTGCGACGCAAGTTGCGGACCCTGCGCGGTTAGGTCAGCTTGCAATTTTCGACCTTTGACAAGTCCGCGCGGCGAACGCTACCGCCGGGTATTTAAGGAGACCACTAATGCCATCCACCGTTGAAGTCGGCACGATTCTGATGAGAGAGTGGCCCGGAATGCCGCAGCTCATTGGAGTCGAAACCGTGCCCCTCTTTGACCAGTGGAGCATGGTCAAAGTGCCGGGCACATCCCCTCTTGATCGCAAGATACGCGCTGCAGGATGGAACTTCTTTTTCATGGCTACAGAAGTCAAGTCCATGTTCTTCGGATCTCTCAGTGCGACGAAGATCCAGAGCGCGTTGAGGCGGATTTTGGCCAAGGTTAAGCTCCAGCACTTCAACGGCCTTGAGGTCACTGAAATTGTGGCCCGGCATTTCCTCGGAGTGCCCTATGTCACCATGTCCGCGCATTCTCGCCATTTGCAACGTAGCTGCAATCTGGACAGCGCGGAAGCACGCCGGACCTCCCAAGACAACGCAGAATGGGCCAGGGGTTGAGTTGCTTTCCAATCACTTGCCAGACCGGTAAGCAGGAGCCTTCGTTTGAATGAACAGATGGATCTGTACATTGGCGTGGCCGTGACCTTAATTTTCCTGGTCGGATGTTTCCTGGTTGCAGTGAGTGTACGTCAACGATTCGAACAACGCAGACGCCAGCGAGGGTGGAGCGCGGCCCGGACCCGGCCACCCGCAGAAAGCAAACCACTATGAATCCGAATGGAAATCTCGAGCGAATTCTTGAATCAGCGGTTGTCAACCATTGGGCTGATTTGACCCGCGGCACTCCGACCGGCTTGATTCACATTGAATACGGCTTTGCGGACGGAGGAACTCTGGACTACCTCAAGGTTTGGTCATCCCTCAGTCGAGGTCATTGGCTTCTGGCGTGTGAGTATTGGATGTCGGCGAACACCTTTCACGCCGCCGGTATTGGCTTTGAGAATGGATATCAATCCGAAGGTCTGGCAGACGTTCTGGAAGTCGCGATGCAACATCAGAGCTCTTTCGTGCTGCCCCCGAACCTCGGCCGGCAGGGATTGCTCCAGATCTCAACGCCGACTGCAGAAGAAAGCGCAGCCGCCGCGACACTGATAAGCGAAGTCTTCGACCGCCTCGCATCACCACTCGCGCAGCCCGCGGTCGCCTGAAGGCTTCTCGCATCCACTCACTTTTCCGCGGCCGCTAGACGGCGGTCTCGATGCGGCTCTGTTCGGGGCAGCCCCGTGCTGAGTTCGCACTTTTCGCCCCGCTTCGCGCCACAGGTGGGACAACGAACCGCCAGCGCTTTCTTCTCTGTGACTTTCATCCCTACACAATGCGCGGTAATTTGCCAATAAGATGGTCAATTCTGACCATCGCGCGTTCCTGCCCGAGGCGCATCATTTCTACGAGAGAGGGTGGAGGATCAACACTTGAAGTTGCAGCGGCAATGTATCCGATGATGGCCGCGTCTCCCGTTTGAACCTTTTCGCAGGAGCGATCCCATGTTCAATCAATTGGTTACACACCCAAAGAAATTCCTGGAGGCGCGACTCGCGCACCCTGGAGCACCACCAGACTCTGAAAGTGCTCGACAGACACCGCTGCCTGAAACTCCATATAGGCCTTACTCCGAAGGGCCTGCGCTGCCCGAGCTTCCCTACAAGCCCTACGCCGAAAAGCCCGGGGATGAGTCCCCTTACGAACCTTACAAAGGCATATAGTCGCGGCGCCAACAGAGAATCATGCAACTGCCCCTGCCCCGACGATGGTCGCGGCGTCACAGATCGACCGCCTTTTGCGGAATGGGTCTTGCCAACACCTGCGATCCCGATCGCGACTGGTCAATTTTGACCAGTCCACGAGTCCACCGTCGTTGAATACTAACGGGAGAAGAAATCCACCGGTGGACGCAACACCAGACTAGGAACCGAACGCGTTGAGACCAGTCATAGGTTTCAACCTGCCGGTGATAGCGTGTCCACGATCGGGAGCGCGACCCCTATCGTCGCCGCTTCCCACCAAGCTTAGGCGGAAAATGTCCCTACCAAATACTGTGCTCCCGAATGCTCTCCTGGAAATCGTCGGCCCGCGCCCCCCGAGGCGGGCTGAGGCAGCGGCCGCTCGCGCCCGATTGCAGTCGAAGCCATTACTGCCCACTCGAATCGCAGTGATCGGAAATTATCTTCCGCGACATTGTGGGATCGCTACTTTTACTACAGATCTGTGCGCAGCCATATCCACGGAATGCGGATCAGCTCGACTGATGGCGCTCCCGGTCAACGACACCGAGGAGGGATACGACTATCCCGATCGCGTCAGATGGTCGCTCGCGCAAGACGATGTGAAGTCGTATCAGGAAGCCGCCGAATTCCTGAACTTCGACAACATCGACATGGTTTGCCTGCAGCACGAGTATGGAATCTTCGGCGGTCCAGCCGGCAGCCATATCTTGCATCTGCTACGCGGTCTGAAAATGCCGGTGGTAACCACGCTGCACACCGTTTTGCGCGAGCCAAATCCAGACCAAATGCTGGTCATGCAAGAGATCGCGGATCTCTCCGACCGGCTCATTGTCATGAGCCAGCTGTCGTCCCAGTTCCTGCAGGAAATCTTCAAAGTGCCAGGCAGCAAGATCGACATGGTACCGCATGGAGTTCCAGATCTGCCTTTCCTGGATCCGAATTTCTACAAGGACCGCTTTGGCGTAGAAGGGAAAGCGGTTCTGCTCACGTTCGGACTGCTCTCGCCGAACAAGGGAATCGAAAACGTAATTCAGGCTCTGCCGCGAATTCTGTCCAAGCACAAGAATGTTGCCTACATCGTCGCAGGTGCGACCCATCCTCACATCCTGCGTCGCGAGGGAGACAAGTATCGAGCCAGTTTGCAGGCCTTGGCGAAGGAAATAGGAGTGGAATCGCAAGTAATCTTCCACAACCGCTTCGTCAGTCCCGAGGAGATGGTTGAGTTCATTGGTGCCGCCGACATATACATCACCCCGTATCGCCATGAGGCGCAGGTGGTATCGGGAACGCTTGCCTATGCGTTAGGTGCGGGGAAAGCAATCATTTCCACACCATATTGGCATGCGATCGAGTTGTTGGACGACCGCAGGGGCGCGCTGGTCCCATTTCAGAATCCCGATGCGATCGCGCAGAAGACGATTGAACTCCTAGACACTCCCGCGATTCGTCACGCTATGCGCAAACGTGCTTACCTGTTCGCGAGGGAGATGGTCTGGAAGCGAGTGGCGCAAGGTTACATGGAAAGTTTTGCGCGGGTTCGCAGCGATCGCACGGAATTTCCAAAAGTGCAGTTCGCGTCTCGAGTGATTCCTAAGTGTTTAGATCAGTTGCCGGAATTGAAGCTGAATCATTTGAATCGGATGACTGACGACACAGGAATGCTACAGCACGCGATCTTTACAATTTCGAACCGCAGAGAGGGATATACCACCGACGACAATGCCCGAGCTCTCATACTGGCCGCACTGCTCGATGGACTAGACGCGACGCAACCAGAAAAGGATCAGCATTTGAAAGTTGATCCACCACCCGTAGATGCCGCCTCCTTGTATTTGTCTTTTCTAGAGCATGCCTTTAATTCCACGAAGGGCAGATTCAAGAACTTTCTCCGCTATGATCGCCGGTGGAACGAGCCTGTCGGATCCGAAGATTGTCATGGGCGGGCGTTGTGGGGGTTGGGAACAGTTCTAGGCCGATCCCAAGATCAGGGACTGAGGGGTGCTGCCGGCCGTTTGTTCGAGTACTCCCTGCCTGCGGCGGTTGAATTCAGCAGCCCGCGAGCCTGGGCGTACACGCTGCTCGGAATTCACGAATATCTCAATTCGTATCCCGGAGATCGCGATGCGCAGAACGTAAGAACAGCCCTTAGTCGGCGACTGCTTGAAATGTATGAGTTGATACGAGGGCCGGATTGGAAGTGGTTCGAGAACGTTCTAGCCTACGGAAATGCGAGATTGCCCCAAGCCCTGCTTCTAGTAGGTTCAGCATGCTCGGATGACCGAATGGTTTCCGCTGGCCTCGAATCGCTGGATTGGCTGTCACAAACTCAGCACTGCGAAACCAACGGCCACTTTGTGCCGATTGGTTCGCAAGGCTTCTATCGCCAGGATGGTCAAAAGGCTCGCTTCGATCAGCAACCGCTTGAGGCCGCGGGCGCAGTCTCTGCTTGTTTGCAAGCGTACCGCGTCACTGGTGACAGCCGCTGGCGCAACGAAGCGTGGTCGGCTTTCAACTGGTTCCTCGGCGACAACGATCTGCAACTTCCTCTTTATGATTCCGCCACCGGGGGCTGCCGGGACGGCCTGCATCCGGACCGGGCCAATGAGAACCAGGGGGCAGAGTCAACGCTATCGTTCTTGATGGCACTCCTCGAAATGCGATCTCTGCAAGAGCCTAAACAAGAGGAAATCCTTTCATGACCGTACCCGCAGAAAAGCACGTGAGCATTCTTGGCACTTACTTTGAGCCATTACTTCTTCGACATCCCACAAACCCGATCCTGACGAGCAAGGATTGGCCATATCCGATCAATAGCGTGTTCAATGCTGGCGCAACCCTACTCGCGGATGGCATGACCCTACTACTTTGTCGCGTGGAAGATCGACGCGGCTTGTCGCATCTTTGCGCCGCGCGCTCTCGCAACGGCGTCGATGGATGGCAAATCGACCAAGAACCCACGTTGATGGCGGACCCGAAGAATTTCCCGGAAGAAATCTGGGGAATCGAAGATCCTCGCATCACGTTCGTCCCCGAATTGCAGCAATACGTGATCACTTACACGTCCTATTCGCGCGGCGGCCCCGGCGTGTCATTGGCCCTCACCAAAGACTTCCGCACCTTCGAAAGATACGGCGTAATTATGCCGCCGGACGACAAAGACTCCGCTCTTTTGCCTCGGAGAATCGACGGATGCTGGGCGCTGATTCATCGCCCCATGACGACGCTCGGGTCTCACATGTGGATCTCTTACTCGCCCGACTTGCGTTATTGGGGCAGGCACAGGCTCATGCTGGAAGCCCGCCGCGGTGCCTGGTGGGATGCAAACAAAATCGGGTTATCGCCGCCACCCATCGAAACATCCAGAGGGTGGCTCGTGTTCTACCACGGAGTACGGCATACGCCATCCGGATGTCTCTACAGATTGGGGTTGGCCCTCTTCGATCTGGAGAACCCGGCCAAGTGCTTGCTCCGAGGAGATTCGTGGATCTTTGGGCCAGAGGCGTCGTACGAACGCCAGGGCGATGTTGACGATGTCGTCTTCCCTTGCGGGTACACAATGGACACCGATGGCGACACCCTCAACATCTACTACGGAGCCGCGGATTGCGCGATCGCTCTGGCTCGGGCCAGCGTTCGCTCTTTGCTCGAGTGGCTCGATGCCAACGGAAGTTGCGAACGCCGCCAGCGCGCGCAGGATTTATGAAAATCTTGCTGAACATTTTCCAGTTTATGTTTGGATGCCGCCACCGTCACCTAAGCCGTGTGTTCACGATCAAACACCGCACCTACAAGGTTTGCTTCGACTGTGGACGGGAATTCGATTTGCCGCATGGACACTTGCCTATACGGTCCGCTAACTCTCGGACGGCTGCTTAGGAACGGATCCGGGGCCTCGCACAGGAATCGCTCCGCGCCCGGCGTTGATCTACTCCTCTGTTCGCAACGATCATTCGGCTACTCGCCGTTCGTGGACTCGCTTACGATCTCAGCCGCGGCTTGGCTGGCATCTTCTGTCAAGGAACGTTAATTTGCTCCACGGAATAGTACTGAGGGTGAAACCGCGCCCTGTCGGTTTCAACTCTGCCGTGCAGAGATCGCCATCGACGCTGGATATGACAAAAGCGCTTTTGTGCCCGAGCGCCACCACGTGGTCACCCTGTTTTGGGATGCGCTTCTTTCGATTGGCCATGCCCAAAGTTTCCCACGGCTTGGGCCCGATTACTACCCCTGTGGATTTCAAATTTCACCGCCGCGAATTCTGAACGGATTTGACAGCGTCTTCGGCCGTGCACCCCTCCAATATCAATGCCCGCGACGGTTGGTTGTCATCTCTGTGGCCACGGTCAGCAGCATCGCGCTGTTCGGGAACCCTTTGGGCTATCTACTGGTGAAGAAATAACTCTTTTTCGATCCTGAATGCTCTGGTCCCATTCCCAAAGGATTCGAAATGATAGCGTCAGGAAGTACTCAACCACGGACGCGGTTCTGCGTCAGTTCGACGCTCTAGGTCTTACTACTCTCAAGGGTAATCGAGTTCCGAAACAGACTATCCTTGGAGGGGTGTCGTAAACTTTGGCGTCCCCGACTCGGGGGGAGTAGGTACAGGCGGAGATCCCGCCACTGGCGGTTCCGGCCTTAATATTTTCGCAAACCCCGAGGGGGTTTTAGCGGATTTCCGCCCGATTCAAATCAGCAAAGACAGTAGATCTGCGCGCGGTGTTCTGCGCGGCTTGCCTTACTGGAATTTCGAGCTCTCTTGGCCAAGCGCACACCAGTAAGAGAAGGAGTCGCTTTTCTTTTCTCGGCCGACTTCTTGAACGCCTTCAACCACGTTGTGTTCAACGACCCAACACTGAGCATGCAGGATCCCGCATCGTTCGGTGTGATTAGTAGCCAAACTAACAATCCCCGAGCGATCCAGTTCGGCCTCCGCCTCGAGTTCTGAAAAGTCGCGACCCTTCGACTGCTAAGCCCGATCGAGCTTCGAAAAACGCAAACACCGCTCAATGAAGTCCACGGAAAGCAAGGCGAGGCAACCGGTTTGGTAGGCGACTTGCACACCAAGGGACTCCCCTCAAAGCAACCGTGAGAGGAGCAGGGATGATGTTTATTTCATTCTCTCCTCTCGCGGCCTTCCCTCACATCACTCCAAAGTTACGAGCCTCGATCTGTTACGCGGCAAACCATAACGGCTATGGTGGGCCCGTTCGATTGGCTTGCTTACTCAAGCCGCTGTGACCGCAGAATGACACGTGTCGGACTGTGGACATTCTCTCCGGCAGCAGCGTCGAGGCAGATATCTCGCCGGCCTTCGTTTTCTCTGTAATTGATACTCCTGCCGTCGTCCCACCTCAGCCGCAGTTTTGGCCAGCGCCTTGCATCGTTGAAGGAACCGCAATTCCGAGAATGGGCGTTATCAGACGAACTGAGGGCATCAAGTTGCGATCACGTGGCTCAATTAGCGGTCGTGTACTGGGTTCTCGGATATTTGTGTGTTTCGGCGGTGCCGCATTAGCTTTCGCAGATCCAACTCAGCCCTCAAGCCCTACGAACATTTTTGCCCCCGCGTCGACTCCAGCGAAGTCGATCTTCGGGTTGTCTCTGTTTGTGCTGGCAGTCACAGGAGGCATTTTCCTGGTCGTCTTCGCCTTGCTGCTTTACTCCATCGTGAGGTTCAGAAAGAAACGGAATGACGACGGTCGAGAACCACCCCAGGTGTACGGGAGCAATCAGGTGGAAATGGCGTGGACGATCATTCCGATACTCATCGTGGTGGCATTGTTCATGGCGACAGCACGAGTAATTGCCCTCGTTCAGAACACATCGCCGCCTGGCAATGCGATCGCAGTCACGGCGATCGGCCACCAGTTCTGGTGGGAGTATCGCTATCCACAACTGGGCGTGGTGACGGCAAACGAGCTGCATTTGCCTGTAAGTGATCCGGTTCATCCGACACCAACCTTCATTACGCTGCTATCCGCTGACACTGATCACAGTTTTTGGGTGCCGCGGTTGGGCGGGAAGACGGATCTGATTCCCAACCACCCGAACAGCATGTGGATCGATCCGCAGCAGACCGGGGTTTATCTCGGTCAGTGTGCTCAGTATTGCGGGACCCAACACGCCAAGATGTTGCTGCGTGTTTACGTCCAGTCGAAGGATGACTTCGATCTGTGGATTCGACAGCAACGCCAGCCGGCGTTTGTAAACGATGCTGTTGCCCAGGGGCAACGGATATTCGAGACGACCGCCTGTATCAACTGCCACACCGTGTCAGGGACGGTGGCCAACGGGCGATTCGGTCCGGACCTCACGCACCTGATGAGCCGAGATACGATCGCTGCCGGCGCAGCTCCGAATACGTCGGAGAACCTCCGGCTCTGGATTCGAAATCCCAACACGATCAAGCCTGGCTCGTTAATGCCCGCGATGGAGTTGGACGAGCAGGAACTGAATGCATTGACCGCTTACTTGGAGACGCTTCGTTGAGCACTTTATTAATGACTTCGCGGAGATCACTCAATGTCGACTGATGCCGTAGCACTGCCGGGAACGGAACTGGCATCGCAGCCCTTTGTCGCTCGGCTCCACGATTGGGTGACGACCGTCGATCACAAGAGGCTGGGCATTCTGTACATCACATTTGCCGTGTTGTTTCTTTTGATCGCCGGGGTCGAGGCGATGCTGATCCGCATCCAGCTCATCCGTCCGCACAATGATTTCGTTTCGCCCCAGGTCTTCAACCGGTTGTTCACCATGCACGGAACGACCATGATCTTCTTCGTGATCATGCCCGTCATGTTCGGATTCGCCAACTACCTCATCCCACTGATGATTGGGGCGCGGGACATGGCATTTCCACGCCTGAATGCTTTCAGTTTCTGGATGACCGCTTTCGGTGGCCTGCTTCTCTATTTCAGCCTTGCAGGTGCCAACGGGCTGTACGGAGCGGGCAACGCGCCCGACGTTGGATGGTTCGCTTACGCACCGCTGACTTCGCAGACGTTTTCAATTGGCCATAGCACGGACTTCTGGATACTCGCATTGCTGGTTTCCGGCTTTGGCAGCATCGGTACGGCGGTCAATATCATCGCTACCGTTCTCTGCATGCGCTGCCCGGGAATGACGTTAGCCAAAATGCCTTTGTTCGCTTGGCTCAACCTCGTAATGGCCGGCTTGGTGATCCTTGCGGTCAGTCCGCTGACGGCGGCTCAGATCATGCTGCTGGTCGATCGTTACCTTGGCGGACATTTCTTCGACACCCAAGCGGGAGGTTCAGCGGTGATCTGGATGCATTTCTTCTGGGTTTTCGGACATCCCGAAGTCTACGTCCTTGTCATCCCAGCCTTCGCTTTCGCCTCAGAAATCATCCCGGTGTTTTCGCGCAAGCCGATCTTCGGCTATTCGGTGATGGTGGCGGCTACGATCGCGATCGGATTCATCAGCATGAGCGTATGGGCGCATCACATGTTTACTGTGGGTATGAGCTCAGCTGCCAACAACTTTTTCGTGATCTCGACCATGGCCATCGCCGTTCCTACCGGCATCAAGATCTTCAACTGGCTGGCAACTATGTGGGGAGGAAAGATTGAGTTCAAGACTCCGATGCTGTTCTGCATTGCTTTTCTTTTCCAGTTTCTGATCGCTGGCCTCACAGGGATCATGCAGGGAGCGGCCCCCTTCGACTGGCACTTGGGGAACTCGTATTTCGTGGTTGCGCATTTTCACTACGTAATCGTCGGCGGCATCCTTTTCACGTTATTTGGAGCGTTTTACTACTGGTTCCCGAAGATGTCGGGGAAGATGTGCAGCGAGACGCTTGGCAAGCTGCACTTCTGGCTTTTCATTATCGGCTTCCACCTGACCTTCGACTTCATGCATATCCCAGGATTGTTGGGGATGCCGCGAAGAATCTACACCTATGAGCCGGGCCGTGGTTGGGACACGTGGAACTTCATCGTGACCATCGGAGTCTTCTTCCAGGCTGCCGGGATTTTGGTCTTCCTGGGAAACCTGATCTGGTCCTATTTCCGCGGTAAGGCCGCGGGAAGCGATCCGTGGGATGCCTGGACACTCGAGTGGTCCACGAATTCGCCACCTCCTGCCTATAACTTTGCCTCCCGCCCGGTCGTTAAGAGCCGCCGCCCGCTGTGGGACTTCAAGCACCCGGCCGATCCGGACTGGAATTACGAATAGCTGGAGAACTGTGATGAATGCGACATCAATGACGGTGGCCGGAGCGAGGCTTGAGTGGAATCCTCCCGATCGCGGACGCGTGGCAATGTTCAGCCTGATCGTCGCCGAGGCTGCGATTTTCACAATCTTTGTGGTGGCGTACCTCTTCTACGTCGGAAAGAGCCTGACGGGGCCCACGCCAAAGGATGTCCTCAGCGTCCCTGTCCTTTACACGATCTGTCTGCTTTCGAGCAGTCTCACGATTCATCTCGCAGCAACGTCTCTTCGCCGGGGCAGCATTTTAAGTTTCGGACTCTTGTGGGTCGCAACCATTACGCTGGGCGCCGCTTTCTTGTACGGGACCGCTATCGAGTGGTACCGGCTCATCTACAACGAAGGATTCACGATCAGCACGAACCTGTTTGGAACAACCTATTACTCGTTGGTCGGCCTGCACGGATTTCACGTCGTGGTCGGTCTTTTGAGTCTCTCCACAGTGATGGTCTTCACGCTTCTGGGGAGCGTGAGATCGGAGCACGCTGAGCGGATCGATGTCTTGTCGCTCTACTGGCACTTCGTCGACGTGGTATGGATTGTCGTTTTCACGGTCGTGTACCTGATTGGACGTTGAAGAAAGGTACTGGAAGATGGAATCAGAAACACTTGAACTATCCCCGAAGACAGAAAGGGTGATGCAGGGCACAATCGAACTGCCCGCTCCGACGGCATGGCCGGTCATACTGGCTTTCGGCCTTACATTGGTCTTTGCGGGATTGGTGACCAGCGCTTCGGTTAGCATTCTGGGCGCTATCTTCGCGCTCGCCGGTTGTGTTGGCTGGTTTCGTGACGTGTTGCCACACGAAAAACACGAATCCATGCCGATCCTGGGGAGAGTGCCAACTGCGGAAACCAGCCACCCGCAAGTCGCTCGCGTCGAATGGAGGACCGAGGAACTGCAGCGGGCGCGACTGCCGCTCGAGATCTACCCGATTTCGGCGGGTGTCAAAGGTGGCTTAGCAGGAAGTGTAGCCATGGCCATTCTGGCTGTGCTCTATGGAATTTTCAGCGGCCACGGAGTCTGGTATCCAATCAACCTTTTGTCGGCTGGATTCTTTCCGGCAAGAGCGACCACGGAGCAAATTGCGGCGTTTCATTGGGACGCGTTCCTCATTGCAACCATCCTCCACCTGATCTGCTCTTCACTCGTTGGGCTTCTCTATGGCGTGGCGCTTCCCATGTTTCCTCGCCGCCCGGTTCTGTTCGGTGGTGTGATCGCTCCCATCCTGTGGTCTGCTCTGATCCATAGCATGCTTGAGGCCCTCGATCCCACGCTTAAGCAGCGGATTGACTGGGTCTGGTTCGTGGTTTCTCAGATCGGATTCGGCATCGTTGCCGGCATCATCGTGTCCAGGCAAGAACGCATACGCACCTGGCAATACCTGCCGTTTGCGGTGCGTGCCGGCATTGAGGCACCACGAACGATGGATGAAAAGAGCAGAGACAATGGTGAGCGATGAAGCATCGACCCATTTTCGTTACCGTCTCGATCCTCGCGATCCTTGCGGTCGTTGCGTTGCTTGCTTGTGCCTCATGCAGTAGCTCGCTCGGCGTCTATCGGACTGAGCCGGCGGTCGTGCCTCCGAGCGAGGTCGTCGACTTCAAACAGATTTATGGACAGAACTGTGCAGGATGCCACGGCGTAGACGGCAGGGGCGGAGCCGCTATTGCACTAGCGAATCCGGTTTTTCTCGCGATTGCAGACGACGCCATAATTCGTCGCATTTCCTCAAACGGCGTCCCCGGGACGCCGATGCCCGCCTTCGCACAGAGTGCAGGGGGAATGCTCACCGACAAACAGATAAACGCGATTGTGCACGGAATTCGATCCTGGCAGAAACCCGATGCTCTCCCCGACGCAACTCCACCGCCTTTCACAGCACAGGCCCCCGGAGATGCGAAACGTGGCGCCGACGCATATCAGACCTACTGCTCCTCCTGTCACGGAGCTGACGGCCGGGGAGGGAGCAAAGCCAGCTCGATTGTGGATGGTTCATACCTCGCATTAGTAAGCGACCAACTACTTCGAACGGTTGTGATTGCAGGCCGCCCGGAGTTGGGCGCACCGGACTGGCGCGGTGACGTCGAGGGCAGAGTCATGTCGGCCCAGGACATTTCTGACGTCGTAGCCTGGCTTTCCAGCCAACGAGCACCGTTCCCGGGCCAACCTTATGCAAGGGCATTGATGAAGTCGGCTCAAGGAGAACCTCGATGAATGTAGAAAGCGGCATCTCGAGACGCACAGCCCTGATGAAGCTGGGGGTATTGTTCAACAGCATTCTCACTGTTTTCCTAGCCGTGCCCATAGTGAGATACCTACTGTCGCCTGTGACTCGCGAAAGAAAGCCAGGTTATGACTCCTGGCTCTCGCTCGGCGGGCTGGAACAATTTCCCCGTGGGCAGACTCGACTTGCTACGTATCGAAATCCGCTGGTCAATGACTGGGACGGTGAGACCGGTAACATCGCGTGCTGGGTTCGTAGGGTGGATGATCAAATCTTCCAGGTCTTTGCCATTAACTGCGCGCACCTGGGATGCCCGGTTCGCTGGTTTCCACAGTCGAGTCTCTTTATGTGTCCCTGTCACGGCGGAGCCTATTACCAGGACGGTTCGCGCGCCTCTGGACCTCCCGAGCGCGGCTTGTTCCAGTACCGCTACAAAATTGAAGATGGAAGACTTCTCATCAAAGCTGGCGAAATGCCAACTCCAGGTCAGCCCGTGGCACATAAGGCGGGAGGTAAGCCGACATGCGCCTGATCCAAAAACTGGGTGACTGGTTGGATCTGCGCCTGCAGCTTGGAACGCCGATTCGCGAAACGGCCCAGCACCTGGTTCCACGTGAGACAGCAAGCTGGTTTTATGTTTTCGGCAGCGCTGCGCTCACGTGTTTCATGCTCCAAGTCGTGACAGGCATTTTGCTTGCGCTGATCTATGTACCCTCCGCGGGAGAAGCATGGAACAGCCTGCAAACTCTCAATCATGGCGTTTCCCTGGGTTGGTTCATCCGAGCGCTGCACGGCTGGGGCTCGAATTTCATGGTCGCGATTGTGCTCGTCCATCTGGTGCAGGTATTCCTGTTTGGAGCCTACAAGTTTCCAAGAGAACTCACATGGATCGTGGGCGTGCTTCTCCTGCTAGTGACGCTGGGAATGGCGTTTACCGGTCAAATCATGCGATTCGATCAGGATGCTTACTGGGGATTAGGTATCGGAGCATCGATCGCAAGCCGCGTTCCTGTGATCGGGCCCTGGGCCGTCAACCTGATGCTCGGAGGGCCCATTATTGCTGGCGTCACGCTTTCACGATTTTTCGCACTCCATGTTTTTGTTGTTCCTGGGCTGCTAATCGCTTTGGTCGGTCTGCATTTGCTGATGGTGCTCAAGCTCGGGGTTAACGAGTGGCCGATGCCGGGACGCATCGTCCGCCGCGCCACATACATGCAGGAATATCACGAACTGACGCATAAGCAGGGTGTGCCGTTCGTGCCGAACGCAGTGTGGAAGGACATTATCTTCTCCGGTTCGATTCTCCTCGCGATTGCTGTCTGTGCAATTCATTTCGGTCCTTTCGGTCCAAGCGGTCAACCGGATCCGACGATCATTCAGACCGCGCCACGCCCCGACTTCTTCTTTCTATGGTTGTATGCGCTGCTTTCGTTCCTGCCCCCTGCTGCCGAGACTCCGATTCTCCTGATTGGTCCGGCCATCGGAATCCTAGTCCTTCTGGCGCTTCCGTTTGTGGCCGGCGAAGGTGAGAAAAGCTGGAAGCGCAGGCCAATTGCGGTGCTCACGATCCTTCTAGTCGCAGTGGCGCTCGGCACTTTGACTCACTTAGCTGAGCACACGCCATGGAGCCCCATCATGGACGCGTGGAGCAGCGAGCCGATCCCGCCACAATACGTGCATGGACGCACGGCGTTGGAACGGGAGGGTGCACTGGTTTTTCAAGCCAAGCAGTGTCATAACTGCCATTCGCTGAATGACAAAGGGGGGCAGCGCGGACCGGCGCTGGACGCAGTTGCTCTTCATCTTACCGAAGATCAACTGATTCGCCAGGTGATCCAAGGCGGAGGAAATATGCCTGCCTATGGAAAAAACCTCAGCCCCGCCGAGACCACCGCGCTTGTGGCATTTCTGGAGAGTCTGCACCCGACAAATCAGAAGCCGGTGCGCAACGCTTCCGAAGGGGTAACACTCGGCGAAAGCGAGGTCTCTCCACGGTAGACATGGCTATGTCCGAGTTCAATGCACAGATTCTCTGGTGGGTATTTCTGCTCGCGATCACATCGACGCTGGTGGTCGTAGCGTGGATTTACCTGCGCGGTTGGTATGCTCTTCGAAGTGCCTTCCCAAACCTGATCGGCGGCTGGCGGCTCGCTGCGTTTATGAGTGGCCTCGTCTTCGTGTGGCTTACTGTCGGGTCTCCACTTGCCACATTCGATCATCAACTACTCACGATTCACATGCTTAAGCACCTTCTGCTAATGACAGTCGCCGCGCCCCTGATTCTAGCGGGGGCACCTATGTTTACCTTGGTGTGCGGCCTTCCGAAACTCTTCATTAAGAGCTACCCTCCCCTTCGCAGTTTGCCGGCACGCTTGCTCGAACGCTGCCTTCGCCATCCTACGTTGTGTTGGCTGGCGGGCACGGCGACCGTGATCGGATGGCATCTTCCCCGTGCGTTTCAGTTGGGTATGCGTTCATCCGGGATTCACATTTTGGAGGACCTGTCATTTCTGGTCGCCGGCCTGTTGTTCTGGCGGCCAATCGTGCAGTCTCCGCCGAAAGCAGCCAGGTCCCCTCGATGGTCCATGGCCCTCTACCTTTTTCTTGCCACGCTGCCTTGCGATCTACTGTCCGCATTCCTGGTCTTCTGTAACCGACTCGTCTATGCCTTCTATCTGTCCACACCGCAGCACTTCAATGTACGCCCCATCGCGGACCAGGAACGTGCAGGCGCCCTGATGTGGGTGTGGGTAACGTTCGCATACCTGATTCCAGCGGTCGCGATCACGATGCAACTGCTCTCGCCCGCGGACTTGCAATGGGGCGATTGTCCGCTGCAAGTTGCGGCGCCCGAAGTAGTAGGGCCCTCGCCCAACGATGCCGAGGCCGAGGTGCTCTAAACTTGGCGACAAAACCTAGTCACCGACCTTGCACTGATAGGGTAAGAGTGCCGGGACGCCGAACGCTGTTGCTGAGAGCTCCGGGCGAGCGGAGTCGGAGTCGGACTCAGACCTGCGAGCTTTCTGAGGCAGTCCCGGCAACTACTTGAAACTCGGCTTTGGCGGCGCGCACACCGACTCGAACCAGCGACTGATGTAAACCTGGGCGTGCCTTTCACCGCAATAGTGACGAGCGCCCGCCGCATTAGCGGTTTCAGAATTCCAGCGGTAGACGGTAAGGTCTGAATCTCCACACCGGATGACGAACCAGTGGATTGGATTCGTCGTCACCAGCCCACAGACTTCACATCTGAATTCTTGCAGAGTCGCCATTCCCTCCTGGTCTTTCCCAGTCGTCGGCGGCATTACTCCGCAACGGAGGCTTGCCGAAAGCGTGGTGTGAGAATAGTTAATTCGCCGACCTGTTCCCTTTTCACCGCGCCACGGATGTGGGCGGCATGATCCATCATCCAGAGCTCCGGGATGATTTCGCCGACCAGCTGTCCGTGACAAAAAATGCGCACTATTGAGCTTTCAGAAACCACAATTCCCACAGCTTTGGTAACTGCACTCATGTTAGCGGCTGCAATATAACGGCCGCCGAGTCCCAGCGGAACCTCAACTTCCGCTGCGATAGCGTCGAGATAGCGACACGCGGAAAGAACAATTCCTGCGTGACTTACGACAAAGCCACCATCCAGCTGCGCCAATTCCTTGATGGTTCCCCGAAGATTGAGATTGGTGATTTGTCGCGCCGACTCAGGGTGGCCCAACAGCGGGTCCAAAATCAACGATCTTGATCTCGCGAGTACGGCATTCTCGTCCCCCAGCATGAATAATGTGCCTACCCGTTTCCCCTCTCGGCCCTCGCGAGCAATTTCGACCGCGAGCTCAATCAGGGAGTCGAGAACGTCGGGATTATATTCTGTGATTTGGCAAAGAATACTTTCAAACATCCATCAACTCCTCCCTGGGGTCGTCACTGCCATCCACGTAAGCTGCAGATGTATCCACTGTTGGATGAAAAGCCCTTTAGGAAGATTCAGAAGGCCCGTTGCGCGCGACGCAACGAAATATCGTTGTTCTCACCGAACCGTCCGGGGCAGGAAGATTCGGCTTACGCTACTTTGGAGCTTTGGTCTTTGAACCCTTCATCGGATTTCTCCAGATGCCCGCCAAACTCATACCGCATCGCGGACAAGAGCTTGTTGGCAAATTCTGCTTCGCCACGGGAACTGAATCGCTCATAAAGTGCAGTGGTGAGAACGGGCGCTGGAACCGCTTCGTCGATCGCGGCTTTAATCGTCCAGCGTCCTTCACCAGAATCCGAGACGCGGCCTGCAAACTTGGCAAGATTCGGATCCTGCAGCAGGGCCGCGGCTGTCAGATCCAGGAGCCACGAGGCGATCACGCTCCCCCGGCGCCAAACCTCCGCGATATCTCGCAAATTCATGTCGTACTGATAGTGCTCAGGAGCCCGCAATGGCGTAGTTTCCGCATCAGCTGCATTATTTGCTCGTTTGCCGACGTTCGCGCCGCGCAGAACAGAGAGGCCCTCCGCATATGCCGCCATAATCCCGTATTCGATTCCGTTGTGAACCATCTTTACGAAATGACCGGCGCCATTCGGGCCACAGTGTAAATAGCCTTGTTCGGCAGTACCGTCGATCTTCTCGCGGCCAGGAGTTCGCGAAGCCGCGCCGATTCCCGGAGCCAGAGACGAGAAAATTGGATCTAGCCGCTCGACGACATCGGTCTCACCTCCGATCATCATGCAGTAACCTCGCTCCAGACCCCACACTCCTCCGCTGGTTCCCACGTCTACATAATGGACCTTTTTCGGGGAAAGCTCCTCTGCGCGCCGGAGATCGTCTACGTAGTAAGAGTTGCCGCCGTCGATGAGAATGTCGCCGGGCTCCAGGTGGGGAGAAAGATTGGCGATGGCTTCGTCGACAACTGCCGCGGGTACCATCAGCCAAATCGCTCGTGGTCTCTCCAGCTTCTTCGCAACGTCTGCCAGCGAGGCGGCGGCAATCGCCTTTTCCTTGACAAGCTCGTTCACCGCTTGCGGGGACCGGTTGTACACTACGCAACTGTGACCTTTGCGGATCAGTCGCCGGACCATGTTAGCCCCCATCCTGCCAAGACCGATCATGCCGATTTGCATAGTTTGCCTCCTCAGGCACAAGGCCTGCTGTGGTTTTATCTGAAGATGACACTGCCCCGATCGTCCTCTAAGGGATTGGGAAAGCTATCCGCGTCGTCGGACGGTTTTCTCTCCTCTGAGTGAAGACACCGAAAATCCTTTTCGATCAATAGGCTGGGACCGCCACCAACAACGGAATCGAGGCCAAGCGAGATCTGTTCAGACCCCGTCCATTTTCGGGCCATCTCCAACGGCAGGAGGATGCTGATGCGGTCCTGGCGATACTGAGCCTCCATCACTGTGAATTGTGAGGAGCTCTCCAGCGTGTAGGTCAGTTGCGAACCTGGGCCAAATTGTAACGACTCCGCGCAAATACCCGTTTCCTGCAATTGGTTAATATCGGAACGGTTCAGTCGCAGACGCAGTGAGCCGTTGTGAATCCGGAGTTTCATGCAATCCTCCAACTGCCTGAATAGATGTTGAAACGCTGGTCGCGGAGGAAACCCACAAGCGTCATGCCAAAGCGCTGCGCTAATTCCACAGCAAGACTCGAAGGCGCCCCGACGGCGGCAAGAACGGGAATCGCCGCCATAATGGACTTCTGCACAAGTTCGAATCCGGCACGACCGCTGACCACAATCAGTGAATCGCCAAGAGGCACCCCGCCGTCGCGCAGAGCAGAGCCGATCAGCTTATCGACTGCGTTGTGCCTGCCAACATCTTCGCGAAGCCCGAGCATAGTTCCTTCCGGCGAGAAAAGCGCTGCCGCATGAATGCCGCCCGTGCGGTCGAAAGTGTCTTGGGCACGCCTCAGCAGATCGGGCAGACGATAAATGACGTCTGCGCGGAATTGCGGACCAGTCTGCCGCATTGAAAACGCGGGGCGGACATCAATTGCTCCTACGGCAAGTTTGCCACAGACACCGCAGCTCGAGCTTGTGTAGAAGTTTCGCCGAATGCGGCCTGGGTCAATGGCAACCTCCGGCCGCAACCTGATCGTAACCCTGTCGCCTGAGGTTCCGGATATATCGTCTCCGGACTCGGCGCGCATCGACAGTATCTGGCGCACGTCTGTGATAATCCCCTCGGTGAATAGAAACCCAACGGCGAGATCGAGATCAGACCCGGGGGAGCGCATGGTAATCGAGATTGGGGAGCCGTTCAAACAAAACTGCAAAGGCTCCTCGACCACAAGCAAATCAGATCGTTGCGAGGAAAAACCTTTCTCTACGGTGTGCACTCGGGCAGTGATGGTATCAGTTGACATTAGCTTACCGCTCTGTCAGCGCATGTTTCTTGGAGAGGCGCCTTCATGCCGGTCGTCACGGTTGGAGAAGTTTCGATGATCGCGCACGAAACACCGAGCCGTATACTGACAGTTTGCAACAAAGGTCTAGTTTGAACCTGAGTTGCTCGCAAGCTTACCGCAGCATTCCGGTCGCTCTGGCAAACTCGATCGGTCCCATCCACCGCCCAGGGCTTGAATGAGCAACACTGTGTTCGCCATACGACGTCCCAAAATATTGACGGCTGTCACTTCATCGCCGAGGGCGGCACTTTGCGCGGTGATTACCTCGAGGTAACTGGTGACTCCTCCCTTGTAACGAGTAACCGATAGGTCTAACGATCGCTGTGCTGCCGCTACCGCTTCATCCTGAACCTTCGCCTCGTTTTCCAGAATTCTGACAGCAGCCAGATTGTCTTCTACCTGCTGGAATCCCGTGAGCACATTCTCCCGATAAACGGCGACTTGAAAGTCATAAGCAGCACGCGCCTGATCGTTCAGGGCGCGTCGCCTTCCGACGTCGAAGACGGTACCCACGGCAGACAGCCCAATAGACCACAATCCGCTTGGCCCATTGAGAAGGGTCGTGATGGCAGAGCTTTCGAACCCTCCAGAGGCGCTTAAGTTAACCAATGGGTAATAGGCCGACTTCGCAACTCCGATCTGGGCATTGGCAGCCGCCACTCGTCTTTCCGCTGCCGCGATATCTGGCCGTCTTTCCAGCAACTCTGACGGTATAGAAATAGGAACATGTGGCGGCGGCGCGGTGAGTGGCAGCGGAGGGAGACTGAACTCGGCGGGCGGTTTCCCGATGAGGATCGCTACAGCATGCTCGTATTGAGCACGCGCCACGCCCACGTCAATTGCGATAGCTCGAGTCGTTTGGAGCTGAGTCTTCGCTTGCTCGACTTCCACCTCCGAAGCGATTCCTCCCTGGAAGCGATTTTCGTTGAGTTCCAGGGCCTGCTCGTATTGCTTCACCGTAGAGTTCAGGAGTTGTTCTTCGGCGTCCAGGCTGCGGGCCTGAAAATAATCAACTGCCAGATCCGCCTGCATACTCAAGTTGACTGTGGCCAGGTCTGCCGCACTGGCTTGCGCTTGCTCCCGGTAAGACTCTACATTTTTTCGCACTCGCCCCCATACGTCCGCTTGATACGCCACGCTGAACGGCAGCACAAAGTCGTTGTAGGTGATGCCATCGAAAACCGAGGTGGGGGGCGGCCGGCGGCCCGAGGTCCGCTCTCGAGTTGCCGATGGCGCTGCCGTCACGGTGGGATAGTAGTCAGCCCGGGAGTAGCGCAGGGCCGCCCGCGCTTGCCGATACTGAGCCTCTGCCGCCCTCAGATTCTGATTCGATACATTGACCTGTGCCTCCAGCGCATCAAGCTGAGGATCCTGGAATATTGTCCACCACGAACCCCCAAGGTTCTGGTCATTGGGTTGAGCGGGTTTCCAGTCTCCTGCCTCTTTGTAGGCGGGAGGAGCTTGAAAAACGGGAGGATGGTATTTGGGTCCGACGGTGCATCCAGCCAACTGGAGTACCGCGATGGTTACCAAAAACGCTCGAGCCGTTTTCCAAGAGCTTGTGAAAATCAGTTCTGGAGCCTGCCTCACTTGGTATCTCCCGGTAACGTTGCTTTGACGATTTGGACTTCTTGCCCGGAAACGATCGAATCGGGTGGGTTGACAATAACCTGATCGTCCGACTTGAGGCCCGAGACGACCTCTATCTGGTCGCCGAAATCATGTCCGGGGGTAACGGCGGTGAGCACGACCTTACCCTCTTTCACTACTCCAACGCGTAATCCTTCGGTGCGGAATAGCAGAGTGTTAACCGGAATCAAGAAGGTAGAGATCTGAGTCGGAACCGCCAAGTGGACCTCCGCGTAGGAACCCGTGAGCAGCGTACCAGTAGGATTGTCCACATCGACTTCGATCAGCAGAGTGCGGGTCGTCATATTGATGGAGTCCGCGGTGCGCACTACTTTCCCTTGAAATTTGCGGTCCGGAAATTCGGCCAGGCTCAGATCCGCTGTCATTCCTGTGGCGATCCCTTGCGAGTACTCCTCCGGTACGTTCACATACACGCGCAGCCTTCCTGGTTGAGCGATGTGGAAGAGATCGGTTTTCACGTTGCTGCTGCTGCCGGAATTAATGAGGTCTCCGATGTCCGTGTTACGTGCCGTGATTACCCCATCGAATGGCGCGTAGACCTTCTCGAAGGACACGAGTGCCGAATACTGCTCCACGGCTGCCTTGTCTGCTTCGACGATCGCCTTATTCGCGTTGTAGGTACCGACCGCGTTGTCGACGTCCTGTTGGGACACAGCGTTACTCTTCAACAGGCCTTGGTAGCGGGTCTTGGTGACGGAGGCCAGTTCCAGATTCGCCTGCGCGGTTAACAGGTTGCTGCGGGCTTGCTGGAGCTGCTGGTCGACTTCCGGTGTTTCGATCACAGCAAGCAGCTGCCCATTCTTAACGCGTGCGCCAATGTCGAAATACCACTTCCTTAGATACCCATTCGTACGAGCATAGATGGGTGAACTGATATATGGCTGCACGTTTCCCGGAAGAATGACTTCGTCGGCTGGTTTAGTTCGTTTGGGCGACACGACTGATACGGCGGTCAGGGCAGCCTGAGCGGTCTCCGTGTTCAGCACGGCACGTGCCCTAACTCGGGACCATATACCCGATACCAAGAGTGCAGAGAGGACGATCAAGGCAATGAGCAATGCCAGCCAATGTTTGCGAGGACGCTTCCCTGTTTGCTCCGCAATATTCAAAGGGAGCACCTGCTCGTCCGTTTGTCGTCCATCTTCAGTCTGAGGCAACATGAAATAACTTCCCATCGTTAGGCACCTGACGTCGTTGTCTTGGATTGGTCCGAATGCCGGCGTGAACTCTGCAGAACGCTGAAGAATGCCGGAACAAAGAACAGCGTTGAAATCGTCGCGAAAAGCAATCCGCCGATGACTGCCCGACCTAGGGGAGCATTCTGTTCACCACCGTCGCCGAGTCCGAGAGCCATCGGCACCATGCCGATGATCATCGCCAGAGCTGTCATCAGTACCGGGCGGAAACGCGTAAAGCCCGCTTCCAGCGCGGCGCTTACCGAATCCATTCCTTCGCTCATTTTTTCCATCGCGAAGCTCACCACCAGGATGCTGTTTGAGGTTGCAACTCCCATGCACATAATCGCTCCCATGAGTGCCGGCACGCTCAGATTGGTGTGGGTTATGAACAGAAACCAGGCAATGCCGGCCAGCGCTGCGGGCAGTGCGGAAATCATGATGAAGGGATCCAGCCAGGACTGAAAGTTGACCACGATTAGTAAATAGACAAGCACGATTGAACCCACGAGTCCGCTTAGCAGACCGATGTAGGAGGCCCTCATCGTCTGAACCTGGCCACGCACCACGACGCGCGAACCACGCGGCAGTTGCTGGCGCGTTGCGGCAATGATCTTGTTGATGTCCCCTGCAACGCCCCCGAGGTCGCGACCGGCGACTGAGCCAAAGATGTCAATCACGGGCGCCACATTGTAGTCAGAAACTACAGCCATCCCTGTTCCTCGTTGTGTTGAGACGAGACTGGCCATGAGCGACGGAGGAGCGTTTGGGTCTGTGCCTGTGATCGGAATGTTCTGTAGATCCTGCAACGTGTCTGTGCGATATTGCGGTGTTTGCGTCGCGATCTGATAGCTGACGTGATTCGTTGGATCCAGCCAGAAGGACGGTGAAGTCTGGAAGCTCCCACTAAGCGACACTAGAAGGTTCTGGGCGACATCGTGGGCAGTGAAACCAAGTTGCTCGGCCTTGGTGCGTTCCACCCTCATGCGCAGATACGGTTGATCGAAGGGTTGCTGAATCCGCAGGTCAGTCGCTCCGGAAACATATCGTATCTTCGCGAGCAGCGCGTCCGCATACAGGCGGTTTCCCTGCAAGTCATGTCCCACAACTTGGACATCAATCGGGGCGGGCAATCCAAAGTTAAGAATCTGCGCCACCATGTCGGCGGGCAGGAAAGCGAAGGTAGCGCCCGGAAACCTTTTGGGGAGGGTTAACCGAAGTCGATGAATGTAGTCATCCGTCGGATGATGTTTGACCGACAGCGTCACAAGAATGTCCGCATCCGATGTGCCCACTGGCGCCGAATTGCTATAGGAGAGGTTGATGCCGCTGTAGGGCAAGCCTATGTTGTCAATCACGCTCTGGATCTCGCCCGCCGGAATCTGTTCCCGGATTGTCTGCTCAACCTGATCGCAGAGGTTTGCCGTCTCTTCAATACGCATTCCCGTAGGCGCATGCATGTGCAGTTTGAACGTGCCGCTGTCCACGCCGGGAAAGAAATCCTGACCGAGCCAAGGAATCAGCACCACAAGAGAGCCGATACAAAACACGAAGAACGCAGCCAGAAAGATAGCCCGGTGATGAAGGCACATATCCAGCAGGCCGCGAAAGCTGTGACGAAACTTCTCAAACGCCTCTTCAAATTTCTTTTGGAGGCGCACCAGAGGGTTACGACTCGGTGCGTCCCCGACGTGCCCTTTCTCGCCTCGCAGCAGATACTTCGCCATAGTCGGGACGATAGTCCGCGACAGGAAATACGAGGCCAGCATCGCAAAGACTACCGCTTCGGCAAGCGGCACAAACAGGTATCGCGCCACGCCGGATAGCAAGAACATGGGCGCGAACACAATGCAGATCGAGAGCGTAGAGACGAAAGCGGGTGTCGCAATTTGCGATGCGCTATCCAGAACAATTTCATCCAGGTTTTTTCCCGGTTCTGCCTCGCGGTTACGATTGATGTTCTCGACTTCGACGGTGGCGTCGTCGACCAGGATGCCGACCGCGAGAGCTAACCCGCCGAGCGTCATGATGTTGATCGTTTGTCCGATCGCGCTAAGCACAATGATCGAGGTAAGGATCGCCAGAGGAATCGACGTTGCGATGATCACAGTACTGCGCCAGCTGCCCAGGAATGTGAGAATCATGAAAGCGGTCAGGCATGCAGCGATCAGCGTTTCCCGCACCACCCCGCTGATGGCACCACGAACGAAAATCGACTGATCAGCCAGCGGAGATATCTGTAGCTGGGGTGGCAGCGTCGCCTCAATCTGTGGCAGAAGGGCCTTAATGCCAGAAATCACATTCAGGGTTGAGGCGTTTCCCGCCTTTTGGATCGTCAGTAATACGGAGCGCTGTCCGTTCACGCGGACGATATTCGTTTGGGGCGGAAATCCATCGCGTACCCAAGCGACATCTTTGATGTAGATCGTAGTTCCGCCGATGGTCTTGATTGGAATGCGGTTCAGATCCGCAATCGTCTGCGGCGCCGCATTGAGAATCGACACGTCATATTCTTTGGAACCGATCTTGGAGGTTCCTGTGGGCAGGATCAGGTTCTGCACGCTGATGGCATTCACCACGTCCAGCGGTGATAGTCCTTTTGACTGCAGGGCTGTCGTATTCAGATCAACCTGCACCTGACGCTGTTTGCCTCCGTAAGGATAGGGCACGGACGTCCCCGGTACTGTGATGATCTGCGTCCGAATGAAATTCAACCCATAGTCGTTGAGTTGTGCTTCTGACAGACCCTGTCCCGAGAGAGCCAACTGAAGGACAGGCACGCTTGACGCACTGTAGGCAATGATCAGGGGTGGCGTCGTTCCGGCAGGTAGCTGCCTCAGCTGGGTCTGGGAGACTGCTGTAATCTGAGCAATACCTTGTTGGAGGCTCGCGCTGGGCTGGAGGAACACCTTTACAACCGCGATTCCATATAACGATTGCGACTCGATATGTTCGATGTTATCGACTGTGGTAGTAAGGTTCCGTTCGGTGATGGTGACAATGCGATCGGCCATGTCTTGAGGGACGAGACCGTTGTAGTTCCAGATGATGCTGACGACTGGAATATCGATCGTCGGAAAAATGTCAGTGGGAGTCCGAACAATCGCGAGTCCACCCATGATCAGGATCAAGATCGACATCACCACAAATGTGTAAGGTCGCCGTAATGCCAGTCGAACAATCCACATGGAGTCTATTTCCCCGTATGTCTACGAATCGGCAGTCATCGACGCCGCTCGCGATCTTTTATCGTTTTGTCTTGAGTCGATTTTTCGGACGTTTACTTAGGCTTCGATTCTTGTACTCAGAATCGGCTGAGAACTGCGGGCCTTGACTGAACGACGATCAAGCCGGAGTGCACGGCGCAGCCTTCGGATTAATTTCGCCCGCGCCCGGGACATCTGGGCCTTCACAGTTCCCTCGGCCACGCCCAGCGTTTGCGCTGCTTCTTTGAGGCTGAGCCCATTCAGGCCGCACAACCGATAGGTCCTCTGCAACGAAGGCGAAAGTTGGGCTACAGCCTCCACGATATGCCCGCGCAGTTCCGCACTCCGACAATCGTCTTCAGGACTCGGGCTTGAATCTGGCAGGAGCTCTGACAAGGAATGCTCCTGCTCCTCTCCAAAAGGCTCGTCGAGCGACACATGGGCGCGGCGTGGCCTTTTCCGCAAATGCATCCGGGCGCAATTCGTGACGATCGAGGTTAGCCATGTCGACATTTGCGCTTGACCCCTGAACTGATCCAAGTGGACATAGGCTGCCAACATTGCATCCTGAACCGCATCCTCCGCGTCGGCTGCGTTGCCCAGATCTCGGTAGGCACTTCTGTGGAACCGCGGCAGGTAGCGAGACAGAGCGTCCTGCATTTCCCGGATCTTCTGGTTGCGCGTGCTGCCATCCACGTACCTGTCGCTCTCGAGGTGCGTCTCTATCGCTTGCATGTTTCCTCCGGGTACGACAGCAGAAAAGCACGACGCTTACCAATCCTGTGCTTTTGAATTAACGGCCTGTTTTCAGTGGGATGAATCACCTGAAGTTCCCGACGGGCGGTAAAGAACTCGAAAATTCAGTGGCAGCCGTCCGACAGTCGACACCTCGTCGGTATATGGACACCTTCCGAACTTCGACCGGGCTTCCAAATCCTGCTAGATCGGCGACGCTTCAATCTCCACTTGTGGGAACCGAATAGGTTTTCAGAGCATGCCCAGCGAAACCGCGCGGAACGACACTTTGGAGAGTTACTTGCTTTGACGGTTTGCGATTCAGCTAGTTGGCGAACAGCCGATGGTGGGTTCCGAAGCGGGTGTCGGTCACAGTTCAGCTAAAGCAATTTGACATTTGTGAGGTGCGTATGCAGTTAATGAGATTCAACACGGTTAGACCGAATGCAGATGTGATCTCCGGGATCTTGAATTGTGTGTGCCCGGAGTGCGGCGGAAGGATGGGAGAGCGCGGCAAGGAGTTCAAATGCCAGGGTGAGTGCCTTACGGATTGGCGCCAAACCTGGGAGCGGGCCTTGGCGGCTCGCAGCACACGATCGAAGACCCCAACCCGAGGGACTTAGGGTGGGCCAAGTCCGGATGAGACGCGTACTCTGCGGCCATTGTGGTTTTTGCTCTTCGGACGTCTGGACGATAACTTGCAGCGGAAACTTGCGAGGAGAAACACATCGTGGTGAAAGTCAATCTTGACGGCGTTGTTAAGGAAGCACAGCCTGACGAACTTCTCATCGATCTGATCAACCGTGCAGGAGCATCGGTTCCCCACGTCTGCTATCACCCACAACTCGGCCCGGTTCAGACGTGTGACACATGCATGGTCGAAGAAAGTGGCCGACTGATTCGGGCGTGCGCAACCAAAGTCGCCGACGGAATGATAATCTCCACAAAAACAGCAAAGGCCTCGGCCGCGCAGGTAGAAGCCTTTGATCGCATCCTCAGCAATCACCTTCTCTATTGCACAGTCTGCGACAACAACAATGGAAATTGCACTGTTCATAACACGACAAAGCTGCTGGCGATTGAGCATCAGCAAATCCCATTCCGATCGAAACCTTACGAGGTCGATAACACAAATCCGTTCTATCGCTACGATCCCGACCAATGCATTCTCTGCGGCCGGTGCGTAGAAGCCTGCCAAAACGTCGAGGTCAACGAAACGCTCTCGATCAACTGGGAAGACCCCAATCCCCGCGTCCTGTGGGACGGCGGGTCCACCATCGGAGACTCCAGTTGCGTTTCGTGCGGCCATTGCGTCACGGTTTGTCCCTGCAATGCTCTGATGGAAAAAAGCATGCTGGGCCATGCCGGGTTCCTGACATCTCTGAAGAAGTCTGCCTTGAGCGGCATGATAGAGATCGTCAAGGGAGTCGAGCCTGAAACAGGTTACGGAAGCATCCTTCAAATCTCCGAGGCCGAACATGCGATGCGAGAGCACCGGATCCGCAAGACAAAAACAGTTTGCACCTACTGCGGTGTTGGTTGCAGTTTCGACGTCTGGACGAAAGATCGCCATATCCTCAAAATCGCTCCCGAGCATGGCCCAGCCAATGGCATTTCCACGTGCGTAAAGGGAAAATTTGGCTGGGGGCATATCAACAGCGAGGATCGGCTAACCACGCCGCTGATTCGCGAGGAAGACAAGTTTCGCCAGGCTAGCTGGGAGGAAGCGATTGGCCTCGTTGCGCGGAGACTATCAGAAATCAAGAATAAGGATGGAGCGGACTCCCTCGCCTTCATTTCTTCGTCCAAGTGCACGAATGAAGAAAGCTATCTTATGCAGAAGTTGGCCCGAGCCGTGATTGGCACGAACAATGTGGACAATTGTTCGCGTTACTGTCAGGCACCAGCAACCGTAGGCTTGTTCCGCACGGTGGGTTACGGTGGCGACTCAGGCTCTATCTCGGACATGGAGAAAGCTGATCTCGTCATCATCATTGGCAGCAATACGGCGGAGAGTCACCCGGTCATCGCAACTCGGGTAAAGAGTTCTCACAAACTCGACGGGCAGAAGCTCATTGTTTCCGACTTGCGGGAAAATGAGATGGCAAGACGTGCAGATCTATTTCTACACCCCAAACCCGGAACCGACCTAGTCTGGCTTTCCGCGATTAGCCGCTATCTCCTCGACAACGGGCTTGCGCACACGAAGTTCCTGGACCAATGGGTCAATGGGCTGGATCAATACCGAAAGAGCTTGGAGCCCTACACGCTGGAAGCGGCCGAGCGACTCACTGGTCTTTCCGAGCGGTCGATCAGAACCGTCGCACACATGATTGCGGAAGCAAAAGCTACGTGCATTCTCTGGGCGATGGGAGTCACCCAGCAGTCGCAAGGTTCCGATACTTCAACGGCCATCTCGAATCTGCTGTTGATCACCGGTAACTACATGCGGCCGGGAACCGGCGCTTATCCGCTCCGCGGACATAACAATGTACAGGGCGCCAGCGATCATGGGTCGATGCCCAACATGCTGACCGGCTACCAGTCGGTAGATGATCCTGAAGTGCGTCAGCGATTTGAGACTAAGTGGAAAGTAACACTCCCTTCCACCAAGGGTCTGGACAATCACCAGATGGTGGAAGCGATTCATGCGGGCAAGCTCAAAGCCATGTATGTGATCGGCGAGGAAATGAGCATTGTCGATTCCAATGCCAACTATGTCGAATCGGCGTTCGAGAAGCTCGATTTCTTTGTCGTGCAGGATATTTTTTTCAGCCATACCTGCCGCTATGCCGATGTTGTGCTGCCCGGCGCACCGAGCCTCGAAAAGGAAGGGACCTTCACCAGCACCGAGCGTCGCATCCAACGACTGTATGAAGTCTTGGAACCGCTCGGCGGTTGTCGACCGGATTGGAAGATCGTCCAGGACGTAGCCAACCAGATGGGTGCTGGTTGGAGCTATCAGCATCCTTCCGAGATTATGGATGAAATCGCAGCTCTGACGCCGATGTTTGCTGGGGTCAACTATGAGAGGCTGGCGGGCTACAAATCACTGCAATGGCCGGTCGCCGCCGATGGAACGGATCAGCCTCTCCACTATACGAAACGCTTCGCCTTTCCTGACGGAAAAGCGAGGCTGTTTCCCGTCTCATGGATTGGGCCCAGCGATCAGCCGAACGCTGAATTTGACTTGCACTTAAACAATGGGCGCCTTCTGGAACATTTTCATGAGGGCAACCTTACCTACCGCACGGAAGGGATTCGAGAGAAGACACCCGATGTGTTTGTTGAGGTTTCCCCTGAACTGGCGGAAGAGCGCCACATTCAAAGCGGGACCTGGGTGCAACTGATCTCGCGCTACGGGAAGGTACGAGTGCGCGCTTTGGTCACTGACCGCGTACACGGCAAGGAGCTTTACATGCCGATGAACTCAGTCGAGAGTCCCGTAAACCGGCTGACCAGCAGCCACACCGATCACGTGACCGACACTCCTGCTTACAAGGAGGCCAGCGTTCACATGAAGGTATTAGCCGAAGTCGGCGAGAGTCCACTGCCTCGCATCAATCCCCGCTTCGGTCATCCGACGCCGCAGAACGGGGTGGAGGTCGAACGCAAGTGGAAGCGCGCGGGCTATGAGCCACCAGGAAATGGCAATGGGCTGGTGCAACTGCAGACAAAAAAGTGAAGCGAGGAGAATGCAATGGCTCAACCGATTCCTCTAGAAATTGCACCGCGCAATCCACGCGCGGAGTTGCGCGCTCGATTGGAGCAGGCGCCGGAAGAACATGCTGAAGCGGTATTGGCCGCGTACGAAGTGCTGCAGGAGTTGCATAACCGCGGCGTGCTGGAACTCATGCGCGGCGCACTGGCTGCGAGTGACGAGATTCTGGAAACCGTCGTGGACAACGTCAAAACGCCGGAAGCGATTCGTGCTATCAGGAATCTGCTCTTCTGGCGCCAGATTCTCGGCAGCATCGAGCCGGAGTGGTTCAAGAGCATCTTTAAGGCAATTCCAGAAGGCATTGCCAAGGCCACCGCGGAACGAGACAAACCAATCGGGCTGTTCGGATTGTTACGAAGGCTGACCAGCAAGGACAGCCTACGCGGTCTGGCTGCAGCCATTGATTTCTTACAGGCCTTTGGTCGCCACCTGCAAACGGCGGAGAATCCTCTGCCACGCAATCAATAGACTTCGAAACAATGTTATCGGTCGTTTTGCTTGCCGGCAAAACTATTTCCGAGCGCGTTACCAGCCGGGTACTCGGGAGTAACCCGCATCCCCCGAAGTCTCCAGAGACGTATGAGGGCTCGCCAATCTGAAGGATCTACGGCTTATCTTCTTCGGGGATGGGAAGCTTCTCCTCAATCTTCAGGATCTTCTTAGGTGCATGTTTTCGGAAAAGACGCATCATGTCGGGTGTGAATTCGCGCAGAAGATCGTCGATCGCATCCGAGCTCAGGGCCCCACTAAAGCGGTTCATCGTATCCCCCAGGTTCCGATCATGTCTCGGGTAGTAACTATTTTGCAGCGCGCTGCTGAATAGCGCGCCCAAAAACTCAGATGTGTTGAACGTGCGATCGCCTTGGCCGTTCTTCGTAATCACGACCCGGGTTACGGAATACCAAACCCGAGGGAAAAACCTTCGATTCGAAGAGTAGAAATATCGCGGGTCCTGATGCAATATCGTCGACAACGCGAACCCCTGGATGAATCTGCGGGATTCTGTGTTCGCCAGGGTCGCACCGAATCGTTTTCCCCAACCTTGCATACCTCCACCATAGTGCGGCCACTGGCCCGTGGCCTGAGCCTCCGTTGCCCCAAAAGCTGCCGAGGCGAATGTGTAAGGCGAGTACGTTTGTTTAAGAAAGAGATCTAGCTTGCAATGTGGAGACAAAGGGGCATAGATCGTGGACCCAGCCACCGTTGTACCTGGCTCGGGTTTTGCCCTGGATTGGGTCGCAGTGTCAAGCGCTCGCAAACTGCACAAGGTTGCTGCCACTTGATCTGACTGTCGACGCGGGTCGCTTTCGACGCCGTAGTACGTGACCACTGGAACGGATTTCGCCGGTCCCTGTGGAACGGCTAAGACCTGCGCATGGCCGAGTCCGATTGCGGCCACAATCGAAATCGTCAACAGCGTGGCGTGGGTTATTGAGGTCACCTTCTTGTGTCGTCGCAGTGGTTGAAAGGGAGACACTTTGCTGCCCCTCAGAACGGAAAGCGCACCAAAGGAATCCAGCGATGCTTAAGTTGGTGTGCATTCATGTCTCCAAATGTCACGTCGGTACGTGACCAACTTGTTCCCGGTTGAATGGGAACGCACGTAGGAATGAACCACGCCCGAGTCGGCATGTGGACACCAAGTCAGCACGCCGACGTTGCTGGCCTTGCCTCCTGCCAAATACTCAGGGGATGAGCGCACAAACCTTTGCACCACAATGTGAACTGGCTTTCTGAGTTGCAAAGGCTTTTGGAGGTGCAACTGCACTCCTCAGTCGCGAAAGGGACGCTCAAATGAAGCCCATAAGCCGTAAAGCAGCTTGCACCGTACTTTTCCTGGTCTCATTGGGAACCGCGCTCGCGCAGCAGGTCAAAACCGACTTTGATCATCAAGCCAATTTCTCGCAGTACAAAACATATTCCTGGCAGACAATTAAACCAGCGAATTCTCTTTGGGACGCGCGGATCAAGAGCGCAGTCGATGCCCAATTGGCAGCCAAGGGCTGGACTCAGGTCGACAGCGGTGGCGATGTGGCCATCGTGGCGATTGCGACGTCACATACCGAAAGGACACTCCAAACCTTCTATGACGGTATGGGTGGTGGATGGCGTTGGCGAGGATTCGGAGGAATGGGCGAAGCCACCACTACGGAGCAGGACTACAAGGAAGGAACTCTCGTTGTCGACATGTACGACGCCAAAACCAAGCAGTTGATCTGGCGCGGGAGCTCCGAGGACACCGTGTCCAACAATGCCGATAAAAATGAAAAGAACTTAGATAAGGGTGTCGCCAAGATGTTCAAGAAGTTCCCGCCGCAAAGCGCGAAGAGCTAGAGGTTTTTGTCGCCGGGGGAGGCTGAACAGAACTTAGAGGGGGAAAAGAATGAAAACGCGCAAACTTGGCAACTCCGATCTCCACATCACTCCAGTCGGCTATGGTGCCTGGGCGATAGGCGGCTCGGGGTGGCAGTTCGCTTGGGGGTCTCAGGATGACAACGATTCCATCGCTGCCATTCACCGCGCGCTCGAACTCGGCGTCAACTGGATTGACACTGCGGCCGTCTACGGTCTGGGGCACTCTGAAGAAGTCGTGGCGCGCGCGTTGGAGGCTTGGCCTGGCCCACAGCCGTACGTTTTTACCAAGTGCGGCCTGCGTTGGGACGCCGATGGCAACGTGAGAAAAGTGTTGAATGCTGATTCGATCCGGCGCGAGGTAGAAGACAGCCTCCGTCGCCTCTCGGTCGAGGTGATTGACCTCTACCAGATCCACTGGCCTCCCGACCCCGATTCCGCCGAACTGGAAGAAGGATGCTCAACGCTCGCCTCCCTGCAGCGGCAAGGCAAAGTACGCTGGATTGGAGTTTCCAACTTCACTGTCCAGCAACTGCGCCGCGCGCAGGCCGTGGCTAGCGTCACTTCCCTGCAGCCTCGGTACTCGCTAGTGCACCGCGAGGTCGAGGACCAAGTTTTGCCTTATTGCAGCCGGGAAAACATCGGAGTCATCGTTTACTCTCCAATGGCTTCCGGCCTGCTGACCGGAGCGATGACCCGCGAGCGCGCTGCCGCACTATCCAAAGACGATTGGCGAAGGACTCATCCCGACTTCACCGAACCCAATCTGTCTCGCAATCTCGCACTGGTTGAGCACTTGCACCAGATTGCGAGACGCAACAACAGATCCGCCGGAGAAGTCGCAATCGCCTGGACCCTACACAATGCCGCCGTCACCGGAGCCATCGTTGGCGCCCGCAATGCAAAGCAGGCGGAAGGAGTGATGAGAGCCGGCGAGCTTCGCCTCACGAATGAAGACGTGAGCGAGATCGACACTTTCGTGGGCGAGACCGCGGCGTGAATCGATACCGTTCGACGAGAACAGCCACCGGGCCGTTCGAGGCACAGGGTAAGGAGAACATCGTGAACGAAGACAAGACGAACGTGAACACAGCGCTGGAACACTATCTCAAATCTGGCCAGCAATTCGGAAACGGCGAGAAATTCTATCTCTTGGGCTTCGAAGCGGCTCTGCACGCCAGAAATCGCTGCAAAGAATTTGATCAGATCGCGTCCGAGATGGCGAGCGACTTGGAAGAATTGCAGCGGCAATATCCCGGGGCCGAAGTGGAAGAGCCCTTTGCGTCGGGATTTCAGCAAGGACGGGAATATTACCAACGCCTCTGCAACGAATCCACCCCGGCATGACCCTGTGGCCGAAATAGTAACTTGCCGCTCCCTATCGCGCCTTCGGGCGCCGGCTTGTTGAATCCAACACGCTTCCTGAGCTTTTGAATGATGTCCTTCGATACATACTGTCAGGCGGCGGGCGTCATTTCTTAGGGTTTTTGACCTCAAGAGTTCTTCCGACTAAAAAAACAATTCCCGAGTCGGTGCCGGCGCACTCGTCGCCCAGAAATCAGTTTGGAATGCCGCTTGCTAATACCAAGGAGTATGAAAACGGAGACGCGTGACGGAGGGCTGAGGTCGTGAGCGAGATGGTTGATTATTCGGGTGTGCACTACGCAGTAATAGCAGGGCTTCGCACCGAAACTGGTCCCGAGCGCCTTGTGATTGCGTACCCAAACGAGAAATCGTTACGCGATCTCATCGCGGCACGCTCCATCATCGCGGTCGGGTTCTCCTCGCGTGAGGAGGCGGCAGCGGGCCGTAACTTTTCCGTGAGACCTGCTGCTACCTCGTACGAGCCGTTGCGCGAAACAATAGCAGCGTGGAGTCAAAAGTGTCTGCAGGTGTTCAAATGGGCAGACCGGCGAGCAGAAATTGGTTCAGCCCTGCGGAGGGCCGCTGAGTTCCTCGTCAGTTCCTACAGCGGCATCGCAACCACGGCTCTCGTCATATTTTCTTCTAAGAATGCCGTCTCAGCAGTAATCAGGATGGCGCTCGGCAGTTCCGTTTGATTTGCTTTGGTGACTCGTCTCTGCTCAAACGATCTGAGCTACGGTGTAGCCCTTTTGATATTGGAGTAATCAGAATGAATGTTCTGAACAGGCGGCCATTGTTTGTTCTTACACAAACGGTTGTTCTTGTCGTAGTGATAATGGCACCGGCCTCGCAAGCAACAGGCCAGGCGAGAACAAGCGAGACCGTCATTCAGAAGGCTACGGAACAGTTTGAGGAGAGCCCCCTGACAATCACTTCACTGAGCCCGGGTTTGTACGTGTTCTCAGGCGATGGAGGCAACGTTACGGCGATCGTCGACGATGGCAGCACTCTATTAATCGACAGCGGACTGGCTTCTAGGATTAGTGAGCTGAGCGATGCAATCTTCCGAACCACTATGCGTCCCGTCACTCGACTGGTGAATACGCATTGGCACTTTGACCACACGGGGGGGAACACGTACTTCGGCTCGTCGGGCGTCACCATCATCGCTCAAGAGAATGTTAAGAAGGAGCTCTCGTCGGCAGAAGACGTTCCCTTCGTTGGCTTGCGCGACGGTCACTATCCCCCGCAAGCTCTCCCAGGACTAACCTACCAAGGCAGCCTGACTTTGCATCAGGGCTCTCGACGACTGACACTGGAGAACTACGGAGCCGCGCACACGGACGGTGATACCGTTATCTACATCTCTCCCGCGAACGTAGTAGTCGTAGGAGATATTTTTTCGAATCACTTCTATCCCATCATCGATCTCTCGTCGCGGGGATCAATCGATGGCTTGATCCATTCGATTGATCAAATTCTGGTGCAAACCGACGAACAGACAAAGATCGTTCCAGGACATGGTCCGGTGACCACGCGCGCCAATCTGCAGGACTATCGTGACATGCTGGTGCAGGTTCGGCAGCGCATTAAGGATCTCGTAGCAGCGGGAAAAACGATGGATGAAGTGGTCGCGGCCGTTCCCACTAAGGATTTCGATGCCAGATGGGCCAGTGGTTACGTGACCCCGGAAGTCTTCACAAGAATGGTGTTCAGCAGCCTGGCTGGCGCCAATGGCAGTCGGTAGTGCCCCACCGAGCGTTACGAGGTAAATTTCCAAAAGTTCCGAATTGTTTTGGATTTCTCCCAAACATGATGGAGGATCTGGAATTAGAGGGCAGATTGATTATCCTTGCCGGTAGGGGGTTCCTCGCGCCCTTTCAGCGCAGACCTCAAACCACGGATACCTTCTCCGATTCCTTTGCCCAGTTCCGGCAGTTTCTTCGGTCCGAACACAAGGAAGACAATTCCAAAGATCACCAACAGATGTGTGGGTTGCAATAGTCCTTCGAACATAGACTCCTCCTAATCTTGTGAGTCACAAACATCGCATTCTTATGGCAGACGCCGCTCGCGTACTGGAGATGACGGCGCCTTGGCCGTCTGCAGATTTGTCGCCGCTGAATCCATTCGTTGAGAGAGAAATCCACGACCTCGCTCGCCTTGAACAACTCCAGAACATAACTTCAGTATCGCCGTATTTTCCACTTGGTGACCCGCGTTGGCCGGAACGAAGCGTATGTCGTTAGCGCTGAAGTCCATCGTCCGTGCCGCCCCAATTTCACCCAAGATTCGTGCGAGAACCAGTCTGTGCTGCTCTTTCCAAGGCTCTAAGGCGAAGAGCACCGTTCGCCAGCATTGCCCACGCTAGTACTGCGACCACATAGATAGTAATACAGATAGATACTTGTTGGAAACGGGCTCCGAGTTTATAGCTGGGACATGAATGAGCGATCTTGGGTTCGGTTGTCCAAGCAAGAACGGCAGCAGTTGCGGGGCTTGTTGCACAGTGGTTTACAGCCCGTGCGGACGGTGCTGCGAGCGTTGGCACTGCGGCAACTGGCCGACGGGCAAACCATCCGCCAAGTGGCGAAGAACGTCGCGTTAACCCCGAAAACCGTATGGCTGACCAGCCAACGCTATCGGCAAGGCGGCTTGGAACGGGCGTTGTACGAGCGGCCACGGCCGGGGAAAGCGGCCTTGCTGGATGAGCCGCACCGGCAACGCATCGTGGCGCTGGCGTGTGGCCCACCGCCGGAAGGCCGCGCGCGCTGGACGGTGCGCCTGCTGACCGAAGAAGTGGTGAAACGCAAACTGGTGCCGCGGGTGGGACGGGAAACGATTCGGGTCTTGCTGGAAAACCACGACCTGAAGCCGTGGCGGGAAAAAAATGTGGTGCGTGGCGGAACTGGATGAGGAATACATCCGACGCATGGAGGACATCTTGGCGGTGTACGAAAAGCCGCTGAGTGAGCGGGAACCGGTGGTTTGTGTGGACGAGAAACCGGTGGTGCTCCATCAAGAAGTTCGTCCTCCCCAGGCCATGAGGCCGGGACGAGTGGCGCGGCGCGACGGCGAATACGAACGTTGCGGTACGGCCAACGTATTCTGCGGAGTGCAGCCGAAAGCGGGACGGTACTTCCCCAAGGTGACGGCCCACCGCTCCTCGCCTGAGTTTGCTGACTACCTGCTGGAGGTCGCGATCCGCTACCCGGAGGCGGACACCATCCATTTGGTGCTGGACAATCTGAGTTCGCATACGCGCAAGGCGATGGTGGAACGCTTCGGCGAAGAGGCCGGAAGCTGGCTGTGGGATCGGTTCACCGTGCACTACACCCCCAAGCACGGCAGTTGGCTGAATCAGGCCGAGATCGCGATCAGTCTGTTGTCGCGGCAATGCCTGGGCCAGCGCCGGATCGGAGATCGGGCTTCTCTGCGGAAACAAACTCAGGCTTGGAGCCGTCGCATGAACCGTCATCGCCTTCCTATCCAATGGCAATTTACTCGCAAGAAGGCCCGAACCACTCTTGACTACATAATCACGCGGTCACGGTACTAGTGCCCTCATATCCGGATCCATCGAAGTCGCGGCCCTTACAAGCTCCTTACCTGCCTCCGGCTGTCCGAACCTGCACCACATCACTCCACAGAGAAACATGTAATCGCTGTCCATCTCCGTTTCCTCCTGTCCAGCAGTGTGTCGGGTCCGTAGTATCTGGACCCGCGAGTCTTGAGTTCACTCAAAACGTTCGCATGCAATCATGCTGCCAACCACAAATACCTATAACGACCGCCGCACTCGCCTTTGCGGCGATGGCAGTGACGATCTGGGGACGCGCGCAAAAGTCGTGACCCCGTGGCGACTCGTCTAAACGGTAATGTAGGTGTAATGGCCTTCGGCTTGAAGAAGTGCAATCGCGGCGACCATGGAGGCTACAATAAGAACGCCTGGCAAGCTGTGCGCAAGCATCTCCTTCACTACATCTTCCGGCGACCGCGACAGGTTGCGATGAGAGATAAGGACGCGTACCTGTTCTTCGAGGGCGGTATGGCAACTCAGAAACTGAGCGCCTCTCGATTGCAGGCCTTGCAAACTCGTGTCCTGATAGAAGGAGGTCGGATCGTCCGGACTTTTGGGGGCAGACTCTTGCTTCGGTCCAATTTTGCTGTTGTAGAAGGGGTTTTTCACCGCAGGCTTTCCGTTTGCCGGGTCAGTCACCTTCAGCCATTCGCCGATCTGGTACTTCTCCCAGATGTAGTCGTCGTAGTTGAGCAAGTTGGCGGGGCCGTGCAATGCGGCCGCAATCCTGACTTGCCCTTCCGCGATGCCGAAACCAAATTGCAGGCCATTGAAAGAATTCTTGATGTTGTTCAGGAATTTCCCGTCGCCAATCTGCACGACGTCATAAACCTGTTTGATTTGCGCTGGATCGCTCACGAGTTTCCCAAACTCGGCGACTTTCCACTCTGAAGCTTTCCATACCAGCTGGCCCTCAGTTATGGCGGGCGCGGCGCTGAACATGCCGATTGTTGTGAAGCCTGCTACCGCGCGAGACAGTAACGATCTACGGGTTATATTTTTCATGTCAATCGCGGCCAGGCATCGGTCTCCAGTTGAAACCACCGGTCGCGCGTCTACTTGAACAGGATCTTCGCCATCATCCCTTTGTCTTCGTGATTGAGTAGATGGCAATGAAATACCGACATACCCCTGATGACCGGGTCGGTGAAGTCCAGAATGACATCCACGGAACCGCCATACGGAACATTAACCGTGTCCAGCCATGCCGGCACGGGGAGTGGCGCGCCGTTGTGTGCATAGGCCAGGAAGTGAACCTGGTGAATGTGAAAGGGATGCAGTTCGCCGGTGTCGTTGACGATACGCCAATGCTGATATGTACCCACACGAGCGGTTGCCATCGGACTCGCGTCGGCCGAGTACTTTTGGCCGTTGATGTAGAAACCGTTCTTGTCCTCGGTAAAGTTCACCACAAACTCCGGCGCAGTTCTCTTTAACCCCTCAACGTCGACTGTTTTGTAAATCGGTGGCCGGCCGTCGAACGCACGTGCCCGCCGCGTCGCTGAGTTCCCATCGGCTTGACCGGACCCAGGCGGCAACAGATCTGCCAACACCATCTCGGGATTGGGGTCCCCAGCCGGACCCGTATCCACGCAAAGTGTTCGCAGTGTTCCGTGTGCGCCCGAAGGTGGCCCGGTGACGATTGCTTCGAGCCGGCCCGCGGGCGCGACCAACAGGTGATCGATAGTTTTGGTGGGATGTTTTGGATCGCGATAGGCAAGCGGCATCCCGTCCAGCGCTACAACTTCAAAAGTCTTTCCATCTAGTTGCAAGTCCAGGTAGCGGTCCGGTGAAGCGTTCACGATGCGCCAGAATTGCCGCTCATTTGGTGCGATCTCAATTGGTGGCCGAAGCACTCCGTTGACGGTAAAGATTTCCTCAACTTTCTCGGCCTCTCCCCCACATCCCTTAGCTGGGATTTCAACATCGTGCTCGAGCGCGGCGGCATTCGGATCGTGCTCGATGGAGCGGCCGCGCACAACGAGCACACGCTCGCGGAGCCGTTCTACCTCAGGGACATAGCGCTCCATTCCCTCCAGAACAATCGCTCCCGACATTCCGTCCAGCACTTGCCGATGACTCTCTCCATGAGGATGCGTGTGGTACCAGAACAGCCCGGGCGGATGATCGCGTGGAATGCGAATTGAGTAGTGCAAGACCTGGCCGGGCTTGGCCAGCATTGTTAGCACGTCATCTTGCGGGGCATGCGGGGAGATGTTGAGTCCGTGAAAATGCAAGTTCGTCATGTCCATGCAGGGATTCACCGCGCACGACTCCGAAGACTTGGAAGGAAGGTCATTGATATACGTGATTTTGAGAACGTCACCTGGCGAAGCGCGGATGACCGGTGCGACCGTCTTGCCGTTGAAAGCAAAAGCATCCTTACCGTTTTCATTCACCGCGTGAAGCGTAACGGATACCACATGATTTTTCGCGCGAACTTGCGGAGGTTGCGGCAACGAAACACCTTGCGAGCAGGAAAACGCAGAGAGACAAACTACGCCGATAAGGAGTGGCAACTTTGACGTCATGACACCTGTTCTTTTCTTCTCGTCGCCTCTTCCGTCGTCCCAGCTAATAAGGGCTGAGTGTTGGTGCCCACGCCTTCGACAGACCGCGATTGCAACGCCATCCCAACCAGCGTAGCGATTAGGATTGCGGGATAAAGTTGTCCGATGAGCGCTTCAGCAGTCGCCAGCGACCGCGCAATCCGATGTACCGGATAAGCGTCGCCATAGCTAACGCTAGTCAGGGTGGAAAAGCTAAATTGGACTAAACGGCTCGGTTCGCTTGTGGGGAGCCCGCCGATGAATGTCTGAAAATGGATTGCGCCTGGGCGCTCCTCCATGAGCAGCTTATATCCGTACGCCCAAGTAAGACCGATCAGTAGGTAGGCAGCGACTCCACCCATAACTCTGTGTACGCTAACGGGCCCGGGGCGAAACGTTTGCCTAAGGGTCATTACGACCAGGATGGCGAGCCCGGATATTTTGAGCGCTGTGTCGCATCCCCAGTGGCCGAACGAGGGTTTGAATTCAACGACGAGATCCGCTGCGAACTCGAGTACCGTGAGCGCTATGACGAGATACATCAGGATCGTTTTGCGGACGGTCGCGACCGCCCCTGAGAACAACATGAGCGCGAACATTAGACCGATCCCAATTCGCCCAAACCGTGACAACGTCACCATGGGAACAAAAATGGTCGCGATAATAAGAAACGCCAGAAAGAAGCTTAATCCCCGATCTTCGACCCAAAACGGAAACACAAGCACATCCGGGTTCGTCTGATTTTCTTGTGGTCGCATGTTTGTCGAACAAGATACCTTTCGGGCTGTGCGGATCCGCGCAGGTCGAAGAAGCGCTCGCCTAGCAGCGTGATGTTGCTCCGGAGTTCTTGTCCTTCATACCGTCCGGTGCCAACTCGGCCCGGTCCGAGCTTTCATGTGTGGGGCAAGTGTCTTGGTTTCAGGTCCAAGGTCTTTTTCAAAGACGATTCCCTCCCGGGTAACTACGAATGTCTTGACGCCAGATGACTGGTATTCAGCCGGATAGGCAATCAAAGTCAACACTTTCTTGGTTCTGCCCTCGCTCGTTCCTTCGGATGCGTTAGTCTCAGTCACAATTCGAAAGTAGTACCCATGAAAAGGATTGGAATCTTTGTTGTCGTTACTTGTTGCTGCGGCCGTGGCCAAGCTCTCGGCATATCGGGTGATTGCATCTTCGCTATCTGCCTTCGCGGCGCTCGCATTCTTTGCCATCACAAATTCCTGACACACTTCAATGGCAGCAGCCTCGTTTTCTCCGATTCTGCGGAATAGGATCTCCTGCTTGCCGCGATCAGAGTCGAAATGCCATTCACCGTTGTTGGCGACCAACGGGATGGGGAAAGGCCAGTTCTCTGCGCCGATGTATAGAACTGTGCTTCCGTCAGGTTCCTGGACCAAACGGTGCATTTCCTTATACTTCTGGCCGAATTGCTCGCGCTCTAGTTTGTCCTCGACTTCGTCGCTGGATGACGTCACCTCCTTTCCTGCCCCGAGGATTGCCTCCAGACTCCGCTCATCTTCATTCTGCACAGCCTGAAAAAGAGCGTTGCCGGCTTCCCCCGGAGACGAGAAAGTCTTGGGTTGCGATGTCTGACTAAGGCTCAATTGAGCCTGCCCAAGGCTCAGCAGAGCAAAGGCCAGCCCAACAAACATCCCGCTAACCGGCCTTCGATGAAGTGTCGCGGTTTTAAAATTTGCAATGCGCATGATTTTGTTCTCCGTATCGTAGCTTCCTTATCTAGAAATCGACCGAATCACCGGTGCCCGCCGCCGCCATGAAAGCCGCCGCCCCCGTGGAAACCACCTCCATGGAATCCTCCACCAAAGCTCGACTGTCCACGTGCGGAAAAGCCTCGAGCGGCCCCACCGTGATTAAAACCGCTGAACGCTCCGGAGTGTGTCCCTCCCTCGGCATGCGTCCCCGCGAATCCATGCTGCGGTGAGCCGTGGAAACTCGGATTGCCCCCGTGAAATCCACCGGCACGATTGAAGTGGTCACGGTTCATGAAGACTCTGCTGTGGGATTCGTAATGGTGGTTGTCGAAGCGAATGTCGTGATGATGCCAGTCATATCCCCAGTGGTGCCAGCCCCAACCGAACCCGCCAAAGAAGCCAACTCCAAACCCGAAGCCAAAGGCGATTCCAGGTCCTTCCAGATACAATCCCGGATACCAGTACCAGCCCGGCCACACATCGATGGGATCTCCGTAGACCAGCCACGGATCATACTGAGGCACATAAACAACTTCAGGCTTCGCCGGCTCGATCACAATGGTTTGCCCTTGCTTGCTCACCTTTTCCTGCGATGTGCTCTTTAAGTTCCCCGCCTTCTCGGCCCGGTCGCGCATTATCTGAACGGCGTCCATCACTTGCTGTTCCTGGTTGACGTAAGCATCGCCTAACGATGAGGTCCACGAGAGATTCTTGTCCATGTTAGCGAGCACTGAAGGAAACTCGACCAGAGCCTTGACGCTCGGATCCCAGGGCTGCTTATCGACTTCTTTCCCGAGTTCTTCGCCCTTGAGATCTTTGTGTTGCTCCAGCCACCGGTCAGCTTCGACGATCTGGTCGGGGTAGGTTGCTGCTGCAAGGACCTGCCCCACCAGTGCGTCCGGATATAGGGCGATCGGCGCAACCAGTTTCTGCAACTGTTCTGGCGTCTGTTGGACGGCCTGAACCGGTGGTGGTGTGGGAGACTGGTCCGCTTGCGCGGCGAACCCTCCCGAAGCCATGGCCAGCATTAGGCAGCCAGAAAGAAAAAGGGACAAACTCTGTTTTATGAACTTCACAATTGATTCTCCTTCGACACATCACCTCGGCGATCGCCTCTTTCCAGTGGCGAAAACAGGGCCGATCTACACGATCGTTTTCAGCTGGCCAGGCCAGCGGCGCTTCCCGGAGCGAACTGCCCGACCGGGAGCGGACATGCCAGGTGATCACATTGACACGCGATTTCAACGTCTTCGCTACCTGCCTCACGACAGATTTGCCCGCAGTATTCTTCTCCATCCGCCACGTCGCACAGGCACGGAATATGTGCGCACTTTCTCATAATTTGTTTCGCCATTTTCTTCTCCTTTGCTCCCATTCCTATCCATTGCATCCGGATCTCCAAACCCCAATTCGATCTACATCAGGCTTTTGCAAGGTTTTGTACCCGCGGTAAATGTCAACGATGTTGTAGGTGTCGGCAGGCTGATAGCAGCGTCGGTATTTGGACGGCGCGGAAGTAGCCTCTTCAGTGATTGGAGTGAAAGACGCAGTGAACCCTGTGATCTCAGTTCTTTTTTCATTTCTTGTCTGGAATGAAACGTGCACTCGCCAAAAAGAGAGTGAGGTCAGAAATGGAAGGTCAAGTATTCACATTTGCAAGTTCGCCTTTTGTCCCGGTCGCCATTGGCTTTTTTGGCTTGGGGACCGGCTACTTCATCTGGGGTGGCCAGGCGCTGTTTGGTTTTCCGAAGAACAGTCCAGAGGTCAACCGCACAATGGGCCTGTGGGGTTTCTGGATGCCTGGCTTCATGCAGTTCCTGACCGGGATCTATCTACTAACCGGACTGACTTGGTTCAACGTTTTCGGCAAAGCAGCTCCTCTATATATGGCCGGCCTGGCCTTCACTGCTTTCGGTATTCACTGGTTCGCGATGGCCTACCGTCGCTATCTCGATTCCAGCGCCCAGCCAGATGGCTGGATGGCGATAGCATTCCTATTTCTCAGCATTCTCGGCGTTGACGTTTTTCGGCGTGCGGGAGACATTCCCGTCATGCTCATCTTTGTCGGCCTGACATTGATCTATGCGATTGAGATTCCTACACGCCTGTTGTCGTGGAGTCTTGGAGGGCGCCTCGTCGGGCTGTTTCAATTCGTGACCGGCGTGTGGCTGATGTATTGCACATACGCCATGACAGTGGATTTAGCGCTGGGCGCCAAAGCTTGGGTTTAAAGGCCATTCACTCTATGATGCGCTTGCAGTCGATGAAACACGGACTGATCGCCTGCGTCGTTGCAGCTACCTCCGCATTCGCACAGTCGACACCTGTGCGCACAGCTAGCGATGCGTCGGCGGTGCTCTCGAAGGCGCCTGCATCGCCAAACTTACTCCGAGACTTGAACAACTCCCTCGAAGCTGTCGTCTCGAAAGTCTCGCCAGCAGTGGTGCAAATCGCAGTGACGGGGTACGGACCGTCGGAAGACCACGGGCACACCGACACAGCGCGAATCGTCCGCCAGCATGCAATTGGTACAGGGATCATCGTAGATCCCGACGGCTACATCATGACAAATGCTCATGTGGTAGAGGGTGCGCAACGGATTAAGGTTATTCTGCCCCCGCCGGCATCGGACTCTCCAATCGAACTCCAGCCGATTCATGCTGGGCAGATTCTGGAAGCCGAACTACTGGGGACTCACAAGCAATCCGACTTAGCGCTTCTAAAAGTTGACGCCGCGCATTTGCCCACCGCGGCTCTCCGCAGCGACGTGCGAGTTCACCAGGGCGAATTGGTATTCGCAATCGGGGCTCCTGAAGGGCTCCGAAACACGGTCACCATGGGGGTGGTCAGCTCGCTGGCCCGACAGCTCGATCCGGATAAGCCGATGGTGTATATCCAAACGGACGCACCGCTCAACCCAGGAAACAGCGGCGGTCCGCTCGTGGATATCGACGGCGACGTGATTGGGATTAACACTTTGATCTTAAGCGAAGGCGGCGGTAGCGAAGGGCTGGGCTTTGCCATTCCAGCAGCAGTTGTCAGCTTTGATTATCAAAACCTTCGCAAGTCCGGCCATGTGCAGCGTGTTGCGTTGGGATTGAGAACACAGAACATCACGCCTACGCTCGCAACAGGGTTGGGCCTGGCGAGAAGTTGGGGAGCCGTCATATCCGATATCGGTTCTGGAGGAGCGGCGGAGGCCGCAGGTCTGCAATTAAACGACATCATCCTGGCAATCGACGGAAGGCGGATTCTGGGACTCCCTGACGTCATCATGGCTCTCTATGTCCACCCACCGGACCGCGTTTTGAAAATGGATGTGCTTCGGGGCGAGACCCCGATGTCCTTTTACGTTGCGGTCAAGGTGTACCACGAAAACATAGATGATTTGGCCGACATTCCTGGTCTTCAGAAGAGATTGGTGCGGAAGCTGAACGTTTTTGTCGCTGACCTGAACGGCAATGTAAAGCCGCTGCTGGAGGACACCCGTAGCGAGTCTGGGGTTGTGGTGGTGGCCCAGCTTAGCGGGTCAAACGCCATGGACACCGGGCTTGAAACGGGCGACATCATACGCGCCGTTGATCGCACCGCGTTACAGACAACGTCACAGTTCGTGACCCTGGTCCACGATCTCAGACCTGGCGATCCGGTCGTCCTTCAAGTCGAACGCAAAGGCAAATTTCAATACCTCGCCTTCGAGATGGAGTGAACTTCGAATCAACTGCCCGCGGTATGCGCTTTGGCATGAACTTGCTCCCTCATAGTTTCTTGGACAGGTGCTGCAATGGCACATCCCGAACTATAACTTAACGTATGCTCTCTTCGCGCATATCGATGTTCTCGGTGCGGCCTGGATCGCCTGTTGTGCTGCGCTATGGAACGGCAATAATCTTGGTAGCAGGGGCGCTCGGAATAGCGTTGTTCCTTCGACATGACAATTTGCCGCATCCGTTCATATCTTTCTCCCTTGCGGCGATTGCAATCACCTTTTGGTCCGCCGGCACGGGTCCCGGACTGGTCGCTCTCTTACTCTCCTACTTGGCTTTGAGCGCTCTGTTTGTTCCGGGAAAGATCCTCGGCTCTTCGTCGGAACCCTACCTCGCCTTTTACGGGATTTTTGGCACAGCCGTCAGCTGGTTCAGTACCTCGCGCCGCCGGGCAGAACGATTGCTCACGGAGGCCCGCGATCACCTCGAAGCGCGTGTCGCAGAACGAACACGCGAACTTGCCCAGGCCAACGAAGAATTGCAGGGTACCGACGCGAAGCTGGGGCATGAGAAAGACCGGCTCAAACTACTTCTGGATCTGAACAATAGCATTGTCTCGAAGTTGGATCTCAGAGACCTCCTTCGTGACATTTCCGCGAGTCTGCGACGCCTCATGCAATGCGACGCGGTGGGCGTCAACTTGCCGGATCAGGAAACTGGTGAGTTGAAACTGTTTGCCTTGGACTTTCCGGGTGCGAAGGGATTCCTTAGAGAAGAGATGTCCCGAACGTCCGGCTCGCTTGCTAGCAAGGCATTCATCACCGGTGAGCCTGTGACATTCATTATTGGGCAGGATGTCGCGACGGTAGAAGCGGACTTCGGGAGAGAAGGTCTGCAATCAGCCTGTTGGCTACCCTTGATTAGCCGTTCTCGAGTGCTGGGCGTTTTAGGGCTCTCTCGACTGCAGGCAATTCCCTTCTCTCAAGAGGATGTACACTTTCTCACGCAGGTTGCAACGCAGGTGGCGATTGCAGTGGAAAACGCGCTGTCTTATCGCCAGATCTCCCAACTCAGCGACAAGCTCGCTCAGGAGAAGCTCTATCTCGAGGATGAGATTCGGAGCGAAGCCAATTTTGAGGAGATCGTCGGCAAGAGTCAGGCCCTGCACCGGGTTTTGAAACTTGTGGAGACAGTGGCACCTACACACTCTACCGTCCTCATCTTCGGCGAGACGGGTACGGGTAAGGAATTAATCGCTCGGGCCATTCATGATCTGAGTTCGCGTAGTTCAAATACCTTCGTGAGACTGAACTGCGCCGCCCTCCCGGCAGGACTGCTGGAGAGCGAACTTTTCGGCCACGAAAGAGGGGCCTTCACGGGAGCGATCGCCCAGCGCATCGGACGCCTAGAACTTGCAAACCACGGAACTATTTTTTTGGATGAAATCGGAGAAATTCCACTGGAGCTCCAGCCGAAGCTGCTTCGCGTTCTCCAGGAGCGAGAATTTGAGCGATTGGGAAGCACCAGAACCATTCGGACCGATGTGCGCTTGATTGCGGCAACCAATCGGGACCTGGCAGCCATGGTCCAAGAACAAAAGTTCCGCGCAGATCTTTTCTTTCGCTTAAACGTTTTCCCGGTCGAACTTCCTCCGTTACGCGACCGCCCAGAGGATATCCCACTCTTAGTCCGGCATTTTGCTGAGGAGTTCTCCCGCCGTATGGGCAGGAGAATTGAGGCCATAAGTTCGCAGACTATGAATGCCCTGCGTCAATATCGTTGGCCGGGTAACATTCGGGAACTGCAGAACGTTATTGAGCGATCTGTCATCCTCTCGTCGGGCCCAACCCTGAAACTGCCGATCGCCGACCTGCAATCTCGCCCGATGCCCGCGTCAACCAATAATGTCTCACAACCACATTCGGCAAGGCGCAGGCCCGTGCGAAGCATTCTTGCAGAAGTGGATCGTAATCAAATTATTCGTGCCCTCAAAGAAACCGGCGGCCGGATTGGCGGACCAAGTGGGGCTGCCGCCAGCCTTGGACTCAAGCGGACTACCTTCATCACAAGGATGAGAAAACTTGGCATCCATCCCAACCCAGTGTCGCAACTCGAAATGGACAGCACCGACACTTCCGACGCTTCCGACATCTCGACCGTACAAGACTCTCCCAGCGACATAACCTCTTCAGACTAAATCGCTTCCAGCCACAATCGCATCCCAGATCGTTTTGGCACCTTCCGTGCCTTACCCAAAGTGCGTAAGGAAAGACGCAACGCTGATGCATGACTCACTGACCTCAAACTTGAGCTCGCTCGTAGCTGAGAGGAAGCGGGGCGTGACACGGCGGAACGAAAAAGGAGGAAATATGAAGAGGCTTCTTGCTCTAGTCACTCTTGCAGTCTGCGTGTCGGCCCCGTCATTCGGAGCCGACGTTGTAGGTCACTCCGCTAAGGTTGCGGGCAAGGACACTTACAAAGCTGCGAAGGTGTCTGCCAAGGACACCGGCAAGGCAGCAAAATCAGTCGTCAAGTTTCTTTTCTAAGGTTGGGTCGAAACACAAACATTTCTTAAGGAGATGAATCATATGAAAATCAACAAAGGTTACATTGCGATAGGTTTGGTCATTGCTTTTGCTCTCTTCTTCGAGCTCGCTGCTCATGCCGACGAGTCTGACGAAGCCACCTTCATGAGTTTCAGTGCCCCCGTTCAGATCCCAGGACACGTCTTGCCCTCGGGAACCTATCTGTTTGAACTGGCCGACCATGGCTCTGAACCAAATGTTGTTCAGGTCTTCAGTTCGGACCGCACTGTTCTGTATGGAACGTTTCTAACAGTTGCAACCCAGCGCCAAGATCCCACGGGTGACACTACGGTTACGCTGGCAGAGCCGGAATCCGGAGGAACTCCTGTCCTTGTGAAGTGGTTCTATCCCGGACGCGACATCGGGAATGAATTCGTATATTCCAAACAGACAGAGAACGAATTGGCACGAGACCACCAACAGACCATCGTGGCGCGTCAAGCACCAACCTCCAACTCGGATACGACCGGAGCTGGTAACTGAGCGCATAGCCTGGCATTCGCTCGCAAGACGGTAAAAGCGAGGGAATGTCAGGCGAATTGCGAAGCATCTTGTGACCGGTCCGAGTTCAATTTTCCTGGAGAAACAAGGATCGCCGAACGACTCATTCGCGTGGCGATGAGCGTCGGCGACCCGCGGAAAGGGGAACGATGCTGAAGATTACGAGAATCGACACTGACACCGAGCAAAGGCTCATTCTCGAGGGACGGCTCGCAAACCCTTGTATTGCCGAACTTAGCTCCCACTGGAAGGAAACCCGTTCCGCTCATCCCGAGCGTGACTTTGTCGTTGATCTCAGGGGGGTCGTGCGGATCGATAACGCTGGTGAATGCGCTCTTGGGTTGATGAAAGCGGAGGGGGCGCGGTTCTTGGCCAGCGGTGTTCGCATGAAACACCTGATACACGATCTTGAGATTAGGGCGCAGGGGAACCGCTGGGCAGTTAACGGCACTCACCCTACCTAGGCTTCTGATGCCCGTACCCGCAATTGTCATCGCCGTGAAACCGAGCTAGAGTAACGGACAGAGGCGGCTTTCGCCTTACGCTCCCTGCAAAACCTGAGAGCATGGATGAAGCGTGCAGACACATCCACGGTGTTCGTTATTGATGACGATCCTTCGGTTCGCGCCGCGATTCAAGGCATGCTGAAGTCGGTTGGCCTGCATTCTGAGGCCTTCGAGACGCCGCAGGAGTTCCTGAGCAGCAAGCGGTCTGACGGACCGAGTTGCCTTATCCTGGACGTGAGACTTCCTGGCGCCAATGGCCTCGAGTTCCAGCATGAGTTGGCAGGTGCGGGCATCCGGATTCCCATTATCTTCATCACCGGTTATGGAGACATTCCGATGTCCGTGAAGGCGATGAAGTCCGGCGCGGTTGAGTTCCTGACGAAACCCTTCCGCGATCAGGACTTGCTGGATGCGATCTACCAGGCCCTGGATCGGGACGGGGTAACTCGACAACAGCAGAGTGAGCTCGCCGAGTTGCGAAGGCGCTATGAGTCTCTGACCGCGCGTGAGCGCGAGGTCATGAGCCTGGTGGTTTCAGGCATGCTCAATAAGCAGGTGGGGTTTGAGCTGGGAACCAGCGAAATCACCGTGAAGATCCAACGCGGTCAGGTGATGCGGAAGATGCAGGCGGAATCACTGGCGGAATTAGTGAGAATGGCTGGGAAGCTTGAGCTTTCGCCTGGAAGGAGTCCAAGGCCATCCGGTACTGGCCGCGAATGAACGTGGTTTCCAGAATTCAACGTTATGGCCTGGCTGTGATTTCCTGCGGCGTCACCTTGCCCGTGGCCTGGCTTATCGATGCACCCGCGTCGTGTTTCCTGCTCGCCGTCATGGTAAGCAATCTCTTCGGAGGTTTGGGGCCGGGTCTTCTATCGGTCGCTCTTTCCGCTATCGCCTACGAACACTTCTTCCTGTGGAGGACCGCTCCTCCAGTTCACGAACCAGCTGCCTTCTTCCGATTTGCAGCCTTCCTGGTAGCGACTTTGCTGGTCACCGGATTAATGGAAACGAAACGGCGCGCCGAGCATTCCCGTAGCCGCGCCGAGGAAGCTCTTCGTCAGGCGAATTCGGATCTCGCGCGCGTCAGCCGCGCGACTACTCTCGGAGAGCTCACTGCCTCTTTGGCGCACGAGGTGAACCAGCCGATAGCGGCCGCGGTAACCGACGCCAACACATGCCTGCGATGGCTCACACGCGAGGCACCCGACCTGGAAGAGGCGCGCGAAGCTGCATCGAGAACGATTAAAGATGTGACACGCGCAGCGGAGATCATCAACCGTGTCCGCCAGCTCTTTAAGAAAGGGCCTCCCGAGCGAGAGTTAGTTGATATCAACGAAATCATCCGGGAGATGGTGGTCCTGTTGCGCAGTGAAACCACCCGCTACTCCATAACAATCCGTACTGACCTGGTGGCCAATCTTCCGCATGTCATAGGGGATCGATTGCAATTGCAGCAGGTGCTGATGAACCTCATCGTTAACAGTGTTGACGCGATGAGGGATATAAAGGGGACGCGCCTGCTGATTATTCGTTCGCAGCAAACCGATAACGGCCAACTCATGGTATCAGTGAGCGATACCGGCGTGGGACTCCCACCGGAGCAAGTCGAGCAGATCTTTAACCCATTCTTCACCACCAAACCTCAAGGGACTGGCATGGGACTCAGGATCAGCCGCTCTATCGTGGAATCGCATGACGGGCGCTTATGGGCTGCCACCAACTCTCCCCGGGGCGCAACCTTTCACCTCACCCTTCCTGCCAAAGCCGACGGCCATGAATAACAGTCGCGGCTGCTTCGACGTCATTTAGACCCGTATTACGGATTTCATACCAACGTATGATTGCTGGCCCCGCAGCAAAGCGATAAATTGCAAACATGGCTATTCAGAGGAAGGGAAAAATGGTCGCGATTGTTGATGACGATGAACTGATGCGCGGGGCACTGCAGGGCATGCTGAAATCTGTCGGATTACCATCAAGAGCATTTGCTTCGGCCGAAGACTTTCTCAAATCAGGCCAGCAGCATGAGACTTCATGCTTGATCGCTGATATCCGCATGCCCGGGATGTCAGGGCTCGAATTGCAGGCCCAATTGAACGCCGAACACTGCAGAATTCCGACCATCTTCATCACCGCACATGGCGACACAAAAATGCGAATGCAGGCGCTAAGAGCAGGCGCAGTGGAGTTTCTGGCCAAGCCGTTTGACGATGAGGTCCTGCTCGAAAGCGTACGAGCGGCTCTGGAGAGTTGAGCCGAAACGATTGGGTCCGCGCGCCAGGAGGTTCTCTGTGGGAGCTTTCGAAAGATTCGGTAGTGGTGAGCAAACGTCTAACGAGCGCAAATTCGAGCAGGTGATTGGCAACAGCCCTGCTCTCGAATCGGTGCTCCAACAGGTCGAGCGGGTTGCGCCCACGGATTCCACGGTCATTATCCAGGGGGAAACGGGCACTGGCAAGGAGTTGATTGCGCACGCGATACATAACCTCAGCTCACGGTGCGGACGACCCTTTGTAAGGTTGAATTGCGCGGCCATTCCGCTGGATTTATTAGAGAGTGAACTCTTTGGTCACGAGAAGGGCGCATTCACCGGCGCCATCGCGCAAAAAATTGGTCGCTTCGAGCTGGCCGACAAGGGCACGCTTTTCCTGGACGAAGTCGGCGATATCCCGCCCGCCTTGCAGCCGAAGTTGCTGCGCGTTCTGCAGGAACAGGAGTTCGAGCGCCTCGGCAGTACTCGTACTCATCAGGTGGACGTTCGGTTAGTCGCTGCCACAAATCGTAATCTGATGGAGATGGCGAAGCGAGGTGACTTCCGCAGCGATCTGTACTATCGACTGAATGTATTTCCGATCATGCTGCCACCTTTGCGCGAACGCAGCGAAGACATTCCCGCGCTGGTTGCTCACTTTGTGGAAATTTACGGCCGCCGGATGAGTCGCGAGATCGAGCACATTCCTCCGACAACTATGTCTGCGCTGACGTCGTATCACTGGCCAGGCAACATACGCGAACTGCAAAATCTGATCGAACGCGCCGTGATCCTGTCCAACGATGGCGTGCTTCCGAATCCTCTGCCGACTGGGGGAACTTTGGCTCTCCCCACCCCTTCGTCACCAACCACTCTAAAGGACTCCGAACGGATTCTGATTCTGCACACGCTTGAATCGGTTGGATGGGTGATCGGCGGGGCGAAAGGAGCCGCTGCGAAACTGGGGTTGAAGCGCACCACACTAATTCACAAGATGCAGAAGTTGGGTATTTTCCGAGCCGATTACCAATGCTCCCCCGCCCCGATGAGGACAGGATCTCGAGAGTCGGAGTCGGACTCGCGAGTGCAATGACAATGGTTCGGCTTCAGGAGCCAGCGAGCAGCGGCGCTGGATCTCTGAAGCACGAATCGTACCTCGAAATGGAACTCAGGAAATACGCGCCGATGAGCATGGACATCCGAAAAAGTGGGTTTGACGTTGTCGGCGACATACCGTGGGGTACACACTTTTGTCTCTTCTACGAAACGAAGGCGGATCTGCTCGAGATAGGCGTCGCCTACTGCAAAGCGGGACTGGAAGGCCAGGAGTTCTGCTTATGGGTCGTCGCCGGCCCTCTTACAGTAGAAGAAGCCACGCGCGCATTGAAACAAGCCGTACCTGACTGCGATCGATACTTCGCTAACGAGAGTATAGAGATTGTACGGGCCTCCGACTGGTATCTGCCGGATGGCACATTCGATCTAAACCGAGTGATATGTGGTTGGAACGAGAAGCTGGCGCGCGCATTGACCAGAGGTTATGCGGGCGTGAGGGTCACCGGCGATACTGCATGGCTCGAGCGGAAGGACTGGAGAGACTTTTGTGAGTACGAAGAATTACTGAACCATGCGGTCACAAACCAGCGAATCGCTCTGCTATGCACCTATCCGCTCGCCTCATGTAGCGCTGCAGAAATCCTGGATGTAGTGCGAAACCATCAGTTTGCCGTGACGCACAGGCGAGGAAATTGGGATGTGATCGAAACCGCGGGCCACAAAGAAGCGAAGGCTGAAATCAAGCGCCTGAATGAGGAACTGGAGCATCGCGTCGTAGAACGGACCAGCGAATTAACAGCCCTCAACACCGAGCTGACCAAAGAGGTCCTCCAACGTCAGCGTGCCGAAAAGGCATTGCTGCGGAGTGAGTCCTATTTAGCGGAAGCGCAGAAAGCGAGTCACACCGGTAGTTTCGGGTGGAGCGTCTCGAGTGGGGACATCGTTTGGTCCGACGAAACGTTTCGAATTCTCGAACTCGAACGCGTCAACAAACCCACCGTGGAATTCGTATTGCACCGAACTCATCCGGAGGACAGAGCCTTCGTCCAAAGAATGCTCGATCAGGTAGCGTGCGAAAGGAAGCCTCTTGATGTTGAACATCGGCTGCTGATGTCCGATGGCTCGGTCAAGTACGTTCGAGTTGTCGGTCATCCATCGACCAATCATGAATCGGGTGACCTTGAATTCGTAGGAGCCGTGACCGATATCACGGATCGCAAGCGAGTCGAAGAGGCGCTCAGGCGGAGCGAAGGCTATTTAGCTCAAGCGCAAAGCCTGACCCAGAGCGGAAGTTGGGCTTGGAACGTTCATACCGGTGCTCGCTTCTGGTCGCAAGAGACCTTTCGCATCTTCGGCTATGACCCCGAAAAGAAGACACCCACATGGTCTGACATCCTCGAACGAACTCACCCTGAGGATCGAGAAGCAATCGACCAACAAGCAAAATTAGAGACCACACGGAAGAAGGATTCTGAGTTTGATTGGAGAATTGTTCTTCCGGATGGAGGCATAAAACACCTTCATTCGATCGCTCACCCCGTGATGGACGAGTCGGGCCAGATCATCGAGATCGTCGGCACCCTGATGGATGTAACTGAGCGCAAGCGGGCGGAGGCACTGCGGGACGGAGAGAGCCGTGTTTTGGAGATGATAGCCAGAGAGGCTCCTCTGGAGGAAGCCCTTGAGAGGCTGCTGCGGGTTGTGGAAGCCCAATTTGCTGGCATGCTTTGTTCTGTTCTTCTCCTCGACAACGACGGACAACATGTGCGGCATGGCGCCGCTCCGAACCTCCCCAAGTCCTACGTTGATGCCATCAATGGGCTTTCCATCGGGCCACAGGCGGGATCTTGCGGCACCGCTATGTACCGCAAAGAGCCTGTTGTCGTCACCGATATTTTGCAGGATCCACTCTGGGAGCAGTATCGAAACGTGGCTGAGCCCCACGGGTTGCGGTCTTGCTGGTCTACGCCCATTCTTGCGCATTCGGGCAAGGTGCTCGGTTCGTACGCTATGTATTACCGCGAACCGCGCAGTCCCGGTCCGGCCGAGACCCGAGCCCTTGAGATGGCAACCCACCTCGCCGGCATTGCCATTGAACGTAAATTGACAAATGAACGCCTACAGCGAAGTGAAGCATACCTGGCTGAAGCGCAAAGGCTGAGCCACACTGGCAGTTGGGCTTTCAACGCGAGAGGGCCTGTGTACTGGTCAGAGGAAACTTTCCGGATTTGGGGTCTCGATCCGCAGCAGAGACTTCCGGATCGCGAAGTCGTGTTGCAACGGATCCATTCCGAGGACCGAGATAGAGTGCTCGAACACGCCTTGAAAGCGGTGCGTGACAAAGAGGATTACGCCGCCGACTTCAGAATCGTGCTGCCCGACGGAACGATCAAATACATCCATGGGTTAGGCCACCCGGTCTTCAGTTCGACCGGGGACCTGCTTGAAGTTGTCGGCACGCAGGTCGACGTGACAGAGCGCAAACTAGCCGAACAAGAGCGAGAGAGATTACGGCAACTGCAGGCGGATCTTGCGCACATAAACAGGGTGACCACAATGGGCGAACTGACTGCCTCCTTGGCGCACGAAATCAAACAGCCGATGACTGCTGCCCTCACCGATGCCCGGACCTGCCTGCGCTGGCTCAGGCGCGATGCACCCGCCGTATCAGAGGCGCGCGAGGCCGCATCGAGGCTCGTGACAGATGTAAGCCGTGCGGCAGAAATCATTAGCCGGATCAGCTTGCTGTTCAAGAAGGTCGCGCCGCAACGGGAACTGGTGGATGTAAATGAGCTCATTCGGGAAATGATCATTCTTCTGCGCAACGAGGCCGCTCGATACTCGATTTCGATTCGCTCCGATCTCGCCGACGACCTTCCCAAGGTCGTCGCCGACCGTGTCCAATTGCAGCAGGTATTCATGAATCTGATGCTCAACGGCATCGAGGCCATGAAGGATATCGCGACTGGAAGCGAACTTACCGTCAGCTCTCAGCGGGGTGAGGCCGCTCAAGTTCTAATTTCGGTCGCTGATGCGGGCGTGGGTCTGCCGCCAGAGATTGCGGCAAACATTTTCGATGCCTTCTACACCACCAAGCCCCAGGGCACCGGCATGGGATTGCCCATCAGTCGGTCGATCGTCGAATCGCATGGCGGCCGTTTATGGGCTACCCCCAATTCCGGCCTTGGTGCAGTCTTCCTGTTCACCTTGCCCAGCGAAGTCGCGGTGCATCAGGCGGTAGTCGCCTGACTTCATAACCTCCATAGGATCATCCGATTTCACGAAGTAATACTGTTCCGGCCGACATTTCACGCAGCAACGTAGTCGTCCAGGCGATGCAATCGATCTACTAAGAACGTGGGGAATCGGCCATCGACATTTGTGATCAAGCGGCTCGGCGTACCTCGTTTGTGGCCACACTGGATAACAACACGGTCAGTCCTTCCGCAATGGTGGGATGGGTAAAGATTGCATCGCGCAGCGCCGTGTACCGCAAATCCGCTAACATTGAAGTCTGAACAATCGACATCGGTTCGCTGGCCTCTACCCCGAATGCGGTAAACCCGAGAATACGATCGCTGTCTGCTTCAATCAGCATCTTCATGAAACCGCGTGGTTCAGACAGAGTTCTTGTTCGTAGCACCGCGCCCATCGGCATCTTCGCCACTCGATATTCAAGCCCGCGACTCTTTGCCTCCGATTCGTTCAAACCAACCCGCGCGAGTTCCGGATCAGTGAAGATACAGAACGGCACTAACCGGTTTCTGGTTGTGCGATGACCTCCACCCAGATTGTCATGCACAACGCGAAAATCGTCGAATGCGACGTGCGTGAAATGTGGGCTGCCTGCGCAATCACCCATAGCCCAGATATTCGGGGCGGTGGTTTCCAACCGCTCGTTGACGCGCACATATCCCCTTTCGCCCAACTCCACGCCTGTTTGATCTAGCCCTACGCCGGCAGTGTTCGGTGTTCGCCCGGCAGCAACGAGAACGTCGGTCGCTTCGATAACTGTCCAATCGTTCGCGTTCTGGCAGTCCAGTCGAATCTTCTGCCCTGAGCGACCTTGAACCTTCTGGACTTCCGTTTGCAGAAATACTTCGATTCCTTCGTCACCGAACAACTCCAGCAGCGCGGCTCCCAAGTCGCTGTCTTCACGACTGGCGAGTTGCGGCTCTCTCTCGATGACCGTCACGCGCGATCCGAAGCGTCGAAACGCTTGCGCCAGTTCAAGGCCAACGTAACCGCCTCCCAGGACAACGAGATGTTCGGGTAGCCTGTCCAAATCCAGTGCTTCCACGTGAGTCATCGGTTGCGACGCCACGAGTCCCGGGACGTCTGGAATGGTGGCGTGAGTTCCTAAATTGAGGAATACACGCTCGCCCGAGATGACTCTTGAGCCCCCACCACTGAGTGAAACCTCGACTGTTCTGGGACCCACAAAGTGGGCAGAGCCCATGATCAGCTCCGCGCCGCTAGCTTTGTAGCGGTCGAGATGAAGCTGAATCAGATCCTCAACCATCTTTCGTTTGCGGCGCTGGACACTTGCCATATTCACGGAAGGCGATCCTAGTTCCAGCCCAAATTCCTCCGCGCGCCTTACAAAAGAAGCCACCTTGGCACTGTGAATGATGTTCTTGCTGGGAAGGCAAGCGATGTTGGGGCAGGAGCCGCCCACCAGCCTGCGCTCGATGACCGCGGTACGATGGCCCGCCTTCGCCATCGTCCACGCCATATACTTTCCCGCTTCCCCGCTCCCAATGATGAGGACCTCATAGCGCTCTGTCTGAGGCATGACTCTATTCCTTTCGTTGATTCGTCCGTCGTCATCCTTTCATTTCCACATGGAGCATGGACCCGAACAATCAGCGTGCGATCACAGTCGAGCCGGATCAGACGCAACAACCGATCAATGGGCGTTCGTTTTCCAACCCGCGGTCTGGAACGAGCTGCGGAGAGCCGCTCGTCTGGCCCTCCACCCTCGTGACCAACCGGCCTTTTACTTCGGCCATCAAAAGTAGGGAATGCCCGGATACACAATTATCACGTTGCCTTTGCTACATCCACTCTCGTCGTGGTGCATATTTTACTCCGCCTCGCCTTCGGTTCCGAATCGAGCACCCGAATGGTGAGAGCTTATTTGTTCCGCTTTGAAAGTGTATGGACGTACGCAACCAATGAATCGATCTCGGCCTCTGACAGCTTGTCCTTGAACGCAGGCATATTACCTTTTCCGTTGCCGATGATCTGCTGGAGTTGTGCTTTGGTTTGGCTTTGCACAGGCGCCGACCCGAGGTCGGGCGCGTTCAGGCTTTTTCCCACCGCCGTTGGAGTGCCGTTCTGACTGTGGCATGTAGCGCAATTGCCTTTGAATAACGTCTGTCCCGTTTGGTCCTGGGGCGCCGCTAGAACGGTCCCTTGGAACGAAGAAAAGAGTGCCAACAATGCAAATAAGGTTCCACAACAAAGCGTCCTAATAGAGTTCTGCTGGATCTTCTTCATCGAACACCTCTCCACACTTTCAAAGCATTTGATATGCCATACCTCCGTGACGGACCAGGTAGGTAGTTCGCGCTTGCCACGCAGAGCTTTAGGCGGAATGCCGACACCATGTCCCGCGATTGACACGTACCGCTACTGCAACCCTGTGCTCGTCGCGTATTTCGGGCGGGAAAAGCTCGCAGCAGTAACGGTTGCATCCGACACAGCTATGAGGGCTTTGGAGAAGGGCTTGCTATATCTCAAATGTTGATGGCTGATTGGACATCCTTTCCCCAGTCATTGTCGGAGGGAAGGTATCGCTGGATCGTTGGATCAGCGAATCATCCGTCCACAAACAGCGATTATGTCGCCACAAAAAGCACAGGAATACAGGAAAATGATGAATCGAATTGATGCAAACACGCAGCTTGGCTTTGTGGGAGTTGGTGCGATGGGCAGTCGCATTGTCCGGCGACTCCTGTCAAGTGGATACAAAGTCGCAGTCTATGATCTTTCTCGCGAAAAAGCTGAGGCCCTGGTTATCGACGGCGCAACCGTTTCGAACAGCCTCGCAGATCTTGCAAGCACTGCCGAAATCATCTTGTCCTGCCTGACTAACGATGAAGCGGTGCGTAGAGTGTATCTGGGCCCTGACGGACTCCTTTCCCATGCCGCATCCGGCACAGTCGTTCTCGAAATGAGCACGATTCGTCCGCGGACGAGCCGTGAAGTGGCTCGCGAGGCCGCGGATCGTGGCGTGCGCGTACTCGACGTCGCGATCTCCGGCAGCACTCCCGCGGTAGAACAGGGCATGGTCACGCTACTGGGTGGCGGCGACTCAAACATCTTCGCGGCCCTTGAGCCCATCTTTAAGACAATTGCCAAGCAGTACTTCCACCTGGGTGCAAGCGGATCTGGGACAGCCGCAAAGCTGGTCGTCAACGCGCTACTCGGCATCGGCATGCAGGCGATTGCTGAAGCCTGTGCCTTGGGAGAGAAAGAGGGGCTGGATCGCGACCAACTCTTGACGGTCTTGGGCAAGACTGCAGTCGTCGCTCCTGCTCATGCGGGTAAGTTACCCCGCGCGATGCGGAACGATTACAGTCCACAATTCCCCTTGCGGCTGATGAACAAGGATTTCCGGTTGATTCTTGAGGCTGCTTCACAATCGGACATTACATTACCCGCGACGGAGGCGGCTTTCCAAGTCAATTCCGATGCATTCATTTTCTGGCCCGACCTTGATTTCTCAGTTGTGATCCAGGAGATGGAATCCCGGACACAGAAGTAAGGACGCAGGGATCGAGCAATAAAACTCTCTATTTGCCAGCCGTGCAAGGTGTGCACGATTGTGGAGCGCAAGACATAGGCCCGTGCAGCCCACGAAAGAAATGGATACTGTGGAGAATAACTGATGATCGCTAGTCTAACGGGTACTCACGCCGCATGGGTTCTGGGAGTTGCTCGCATCGTATTGGGAATCATATTTTTTGCCCACGGCGCTCAAAAAATGTTCGGTTGGTATGGCGGACCTGGTCTCGCCAGCAGCATGCGTACGTTCACCGAAGATCTGCACCTTCCACCCACTCTAGCCTTTCTGGTCATCGCCGGGGAATTGTTCAGTGGAGTCGGACTGATTGTCGGTCTGTTCACCAGAATTGCCGCGCTGGTCATCGCGCTTACGATGGTAGGCGCTATTGCGACAGTTCATTTTCGATTCGGCTTGTTCTTGAACTGGTTCGGAACCAAGGAAGGACACGGGATTGAGTATCATCTGCTAACCATCGCGATGGCTTTGGTAATAGTCGTCGAGGGCGCGGGGAAAGTCTCTTTGGATCGGCTTCTTCACGGACACATTTCAGGTTTGGAACAGTCGCAGGAAGCGACGCAACAATAATGAGCTAGGTCACCGGGTTGCGAGTGCAATTGTCCAGCCGATAGTCACTGCGCATACGATGCGACTTCATCTATCTTCTCAGGCTGTCGAGGCCAGCAAGACCAGCACAGTACCCAGTCGACTTTAACGCGGCTTGGCTCGCACGACAATTGCACAACCACTCACTGAGAGGGGCCGTAATAGCCACTTCTCGCTTGCACCCGAAGCGGTTGGAGTCCTCGTGGAAGCGCTAATTTCACCTTGATCTTCCTCCACTTCCCGTCGCGTCGAGGCTCCTCGGGTCTGTAGCCAAGGATGTACTGATTGCGTAGCTCGTTTGCAATGTGTTCAGCGACCGCTGGAAGGTGCTTGGGGTTGTCGAGAGCATAGGCGCTGGCACCCGTTAAACCGCTAATCGTCGCGAGCAGTTCCGGGCCGAGTCGTTCTTCCATCGTGCGGAACTCCGTATCGAAAACACCAATTGAATACACGAGTACATCTGCTTCTTTAATTAATGATTTGACCTCTTTTTCGGTATAGCGACTTCGATTGTCGCCGCCGTCTGAGATGATTACCAGCGCCCGCCTTTGGTAGCGTGCGCTTCTCATATGGCTGATGGCCATGACGATCGCATCTATCAACGAAGTGGATCCCTTGGCCTTCGTGAACAACAAGTGGCCCCGAATGTCGTCGACGTTAGGCGTAAAGTCCTGGACGAGCGTCGGCCGATCGGCGAAGGTCACCAGAAAGAACTCGTCCTGAGGATTAGAGGCGGTCAACATCGCCACGACCGCATCCCGTGCCCGCTCGATTTTCGTCTCCATACTGCCGCTTACATCGAGTACTATGCCGACCGAAACGGGCACGTCCTCTTTCCAAAAGTGTTTGATTGGCTGTGCTTGCTTGCCCTCATACAGCTGGAAGTTTTCCCGCTCCAGCCCAGTAACGATGCGGTTGGATTCATCCAGGACTGTCACCGGCACTAGTACCAGTTCGACGCTCTTGCGAATGCTTGCCGTAGCACCCTGGGCCAGAGCGACCGGAACCTCGGGTTTGCCGCTCTGCGCCCGGGGCTGAATGTGAACCTCATCGATGGCGCTTTGTGCGCTCAATATCGACATATTCATCATCACGGCTATCGCAACGAACCCGATGCCGCACAACATTTGTTTACCCGCATGCATGACCCTACCTCACTTCTAGTCGAATCTTCCTGGCACAACAGACGAAGAACCCAGTGCAAACGGGCTTCCACGGCAGTGCTATTCGATGCTCCGCCGACAGGAAGAAGACTTAGCCCAATGTTCGCTTTGCGGGCGCCGCATTGCTGAAGTGAGCAAGGCTGAGTGACCATCAATTGTCGCGAGTCGGCATACTGACGCAATTGGTCACGAGTAAAGGTGCCCGCGCCGTCGAACCGCGATAAAAAAGCCGGCCCGTCGGTGGGCCGGCTTGCACTGAGGGGCGGAACTACGCGGAGAGACTTAGAACGTGAGCGTTCCCTTAAACTGAATCAGTCGTGGGGAAGAATCTCCACCAAGGAATGATCCCAGGATGCTGGTCGGTGTATTGACCGTGCTGATGATTGAGCCAAAGTTCGAGTTGGAGATATCGCCGACGGGTTGGTCGAAGTTGGGGTGATTGAACAGATTGAAGAACTGAGCTCCAACACCGAACCTTGCCGCTTCCCAGTGCGGGACCCTGAAATTCTTCATTACGGTGAAATCGGTGTCGAAATATTGCGGCCCATAGAATTGATTGCGTCGCTGGGTCCCAAAGCCGGTGCTGGCCGGCGAGAACATCGCGGTTGTGAGACATGGTTTGGTGACTGCTCTGGAACTACAGGACGATGGCGCTCCACCAAGATAGTTAGCGAAGACAAAAGCACCCGTGCCACTCAGGTTTCCGCCATAGTTAAAGGCACTCAGATTGCCGGTTTGGTTTCCGTCCACCACAGTGAATGGCAAGCCGCTGCGCGCGAAGATGGTTCCCGAGAAAACCCAACCAGCCAGGGCAACTTTCGGACCCCTCCAGTATGGCGCATTCCAGACATAGTTCAAGCTGAAATAGTGCCGAGTGTCGTAGTCAGCGTTGCCGTAGTTATAGCGCCGCAGGTTGAAGGGATCCTGTGGTGACAGCACGCTGATATTGGTCAGTAGCGAGTAGGTCAAGAATCCAGCATTGGACACCTCATCCAAAGCGTGGCTCCAAGTGTAATTTGCCTGAACCTGGAGGGAGTTGAATTGGCGTTTCGCGGTCAGGCTCAAACCGTTATAGTTCGAGATTGCCGGGGTGGATACTTCAGTGATGGTTCCGAAGCGAGGATCGGTCGGGGCGAGAGGCAGGTCTCCAAACGTTGTCGGGTCATAGGCGTTGAGTCCCGCATTTTGGCTCGCCTCGTGAACGCCATGATTACCGACGTAGTCGAGCGCGACACTGCTCTTTGATCCCAATGGCTCTTCGATCTGCACATTCCACTCCTCGTACTGCGGAGCGATAATGCGGTGTGCGGCATTGTAGAAGGAGGGTGGCACGAACAGCGGATCTTGCTGCTGGATCTGGGCCAGAGTCTGTCCCGCAGTGAATCCCGTTAGAAAGGAGGCATTCGCCCGCGATGCTAGGAATGCCTGGTTGTTGGCCACACCCGGCGCCAAAGGGCCCGCCCCTGTGACAAACAGATTATTCAGGGGAGCATTGTTCAGGAGGTAATCTGCGATCGTGGCCGGGAACATGTCGGTGAACAGTCCAAAGCCGCCTCGAACCACCGGGCCCTTCGCCGAATTGAATGGCGACCAGGTGAATCCGACACGTGGCTGCCAGCTGACACTGGTGTACTTTCCCAGTGCCTGATGGAGTCCGGTATTGATGACATGATTGTACGGAGTGTTGATGTCATGGGAGATGTTGAGGAAGTCAGTGGAAAGTCGGGCGAAACAGTTGGTCTGGCAGACCGGATTAGAATTGTGATCGCCGCGCAACGCCAGCGTGACCTTCAGGTTTGGACGAATGCTCCACTCGTCTTGCCCGTAAAAGCCCAGACCGTACACTGCTACCGGTTGCGTGGAGCGGATCGAGAAGTTCTGCGCATAGCTAACTCCCTGTCCGTTGTAGAAGCTTGACAGGTCCTCCCCCTGGCTGTACCCGATGGTGCCGATGCCCGGCGAGTAGTCCGTCACATCGTTGCGGTGGAAGTTGATTCCAATCTTCAGCGCATGCTTGCCTTTCACCTTGGAGAAGTCGTCGATAATCCCATACTGGGTGACATTGCGACCCTGCGGCCATAGATTCAGATCACGCCCGAGAGAAGAAAAAGCGTTTCCGCTGAAGCCCAGGCGAAAGGGAATCAGTGCGGTTGCTGCGGAAAGGCTATTGGTGGTGAACACCGCGCTGTACCATGAACCCGAAACGATGAACTGGTTCACCGCAGTGCTACCGAACGAATGCGTTTCTTGTAACTGTCCTTCATATTGTGGCTGTTTGCTGAGTCCGTTGAATACGGGGCTGATGGGATCTGTATAGGTGGCCTGCAATCCGTGATCGGTCCGGAAGTGGATAAAAGCCCGGTCATTATTTCCGAAGTTATGGTCGACACGCGCCGTCAGGAGCCACTCGTTGGTCTGATTGCCAGCGGTGGACTGGAACTGCAGCGCACACGGAGTTGCTGCTGAACCTAATCCAGCGAAAGTACCGCAGCCATCGCCTCCATTGGCGACGGTGCCTGGTGGCAAGACATCTTTGGCGTTCGTTGCTCCTGAAGCATTGTTCCAGAGCGAGAACAACTGGTTGTAGAAGGGGATCGAAGCCGGGGATGACTGCAGGTGAGTTAGAGTGGCGGCTTCAAACTGCGGACTTGGAATGTTGACTTTCGTGCTGGTGGGAAGCAGGACCCGTACCCCTTCCGTATTGATAAAGAAAAAGGTCTTATCCTTGCGAATGGGGCCACCTAAAGATGCTGCCCACTGGTTCGCATTGTCGAAGGGACGCGGTGTGCCGGTCTGGTTGTTGAAGTAGTTGTTGGCATTCGTCGTCCGTCCGTTCCACCAGTAGAGCGTATTTCCGTGCCATTTGTCAGAACCGGACTTCGTGACGTAATTGACGTTGGCGCCTGCCAAGCCTCCGTACTCGCCGGAGTAACCGTTATTGACGACAGTCGCCTGATCGATGTCATTTTGGCCAAGAAGCAGGTTCGTCGCTCCGCTGTTGTTAAGGTTCAGAAACGGATCATTCTCGTTCATACCGTCAACCGTGAAGAGGTTTGAGGTCGCGGGTAATCCGAAGGTAGCGGAGTTGCCGTATCCTCCCTGGGTGTTCATCACCGCGCCCGGAGCGGTCTGCACGATATAGCTCAAGTCATTACCAGGGTTCGGGACCTGCGCAATCTGCTCTGATGAGAACGTTGTACTTAGGTCGGCGGTTTCGGCCTGTACAACCGCACCATCTCCATTCACCTCGATCGTTTGACTGGTGGCGGCAAGTTGCAATTGAACATTTACGGTAGTCGCTTGCCCGACGGTGATCGCGACGTCCTGTTTGGTCGTCTGTAAGTTAGGCGCGGAAATCGAAAGGGTGTAGAGACCAGGGCTCATCAGCGAAAACCGGTAGCTTCCCTGCGCGTTTGTGGCGTGGGTCTCTGTGGCACTGGTGGCACGGTTCGTCAGGCTGACGTTGGCACCAGAAATTAGAGCACCAGAAGGATCGGTGACTACTCCGGTAATGTCACCTGAGGTCAATGATTGAGATGTCGCGAAAGTTGTGAGAAGGGTTGCGATCAACAAACTAACGACAAAGCATCTGCTGAACATAAACGACAAAGCCTCCCGCCAACAAAGTGGTGGTCATCGACCGTACCCGCGGCCGCGCCTCAATATGTCTGCGAGGCCTAACGTTCGATGATCGGCGGTAAATGCAGTTATCGTTCCAGACAGCTGAGGCTAAGCCTTTATGCGGCAAACGTTCGGTAAAACGGCTCGCTTAACGACTTTTGAGGGAGTCGTATCGCAACTGCGGAGCATCAACAAAATACTCGCCACACATTTCGTGTCCGTATGCCGACTCCCACGTCGGTCAAAGGACATCGCTCGCTGACGTGGATCGATTCCACCGTTCACAACGCGGGATTTGCGAGCAGGGGTATGGCACTTTCTTTGCATGAGCATCGAAGGAGAAAATGAATGGCAGACTCAACACTCTCGCGCGTCTGGTTTGTCACGGGAACCTCAAGCGGCTTTGGGTACCTACTTACAGAAGAAGCCCTAAAGCGTGGTGAACGAGTAATTGCGACAGCACGAGACGTGTCAAAGTTGTCCAGACTCACGCAGCAATATCCGGACCGCATTCAAACTCTGACGCTCGATGTCACCAACCCGCAAGAAATCGTATCGGTTGCTGAGCGAGGGATTGCCGCCTTCGGCCACGTAGACGTTCTCGTCAATAACGCCGGCTACGGAGTGAACGGCGCTATCGAGGAAGTGTCGGAAGATGAATTCGAACGGATGTTCCAAACTAACATTTATGGCCTCATTCGAGTCACCCGCGCCTTCCTGCCGCACTTTCGCCGGCGCCGCAGCGGACATATTTTCAACTTGTCTTCGATCGGCGGACTGATCGGCTCAGCGGGCTGGGGTTTCTACAACACGACCAAGTTCGCCGTCGAAGGATTCAGCGAGGCTTTAGCGGAAGAAATGAAGCCGCTCGGCGTTCGTGTCACGGTGGTCGAACCGGGCCCCTTTCGAACCGACTTTCTGGGACGATCCGGCAAACTTGCCAAGCGGGAATTAATTGAGTATGCAGCAACGGCAGGCAAGACCCGCGAATACTTGAAAACGCAGTCCGGAAGACAACCGGGTGACCCACAGAAAGCGGTCGAGGCAATTATAGCCGCCGCGAATTCTCCCAAAGCGCCCTTGCATCTGATTCTCGGTCGCATCGCACTGACCCGCTTTCGCCACAAGCTTTCGGACTGGCAGCAGGAAATTGCCGAGTGGGAGAGCCTCACTACCGGTGCCGACTTCCCAGAAAGCAAGAGCAGCGCCGCGGACTAGAAGAGATGCACACAACAGAGACTTGCCCCGCAGCACTTGTGGAGGCGACACGACTCGGCATCGACTTGAGTAAACGAGTATGAGCACAAGAAGAGACTTTCTCAATCTCGCCGTCAAGGGATCCGCCATGACTGCAGCCGCGGCGGTTCTCCCCGGGAACCCATATGCGCTGCTCAATCCAGACGATGGTAGGAGCACGAACATGAACGATAACGCGATCAGAAGTATCCACTACAAGCCACCCTTTAAATTCGGCTTAGGAGGAGTTCCGCTAGGAAACGAATTTGCAGTAGTAACTGATAAGGATGCCTATGCGATCCTGGAAGCGGCCTGGACTGCAGGGATTCGCTACTATGACGTTTCTCCCTGGTATGGTCTGGGTCTTGCCGAGCGCAGGTTTGGCAGCTTCCTTCACAACAAGAACAGAAGTGAATATGTAATCTCATCCAAAGTAGGCAAACTCCTAAAAGCGTCGAGGACAGCCAAGCGCCGCGAGCTGTTCCCTTTCTCGCCCTCCCCCAACGACGTAATTTTCGATTACACGGCATCCGGCGTGAGGCGTTCGGTCGAGGATAGCCTGCAAAGACTCGGCGTTGATAGCCTCGACATTGTTTTTGTCCATGATCTTTCTTCGGACAACAAGCTCTTGCCGACGAGCTGGCAAGAGCAATTCGATATCGCTGTAAAAGGTGCCTTTCCCGAACTGACGCGCATGCGGAAAGAGGGATTGATCAAAGGCTGGGGAATTGGCGTCAATACGCCTGAACCGATCCTGCGAGTATTCAGCGAAGCCGATCCAGACGTCTGTTTGATGGCCTCGCAGTATTCGTTGATCGATCACAAGAATGCCCTAAACCAGCTTTTTCCAGCGGCCCGAAAAAAGAACGCCTCACTGGTAGTTGGCTCCTCCCTGAACGCCGGCTTCATCTCGGGGAGTCCTCGCTACAATTACGGGAGAGAGTCCTATAAGATTCCCATCGAATTCCTGGAAAAGCGAAAAAGACTGCGCGAGGTGGCGGCGAATTATGGAGTAGACCTGCGGACAGCAGCTCTGCAGTTCTCTGCAACACCCGACGTGGCTGCGGCATTAGTGGTCGGGGCCAGCAGTGAGCAACAGATTCTCGCCGACTACACCTCAATGCAAACCAAGATTCCGGCTGAATTCTGGGCTGAGCTGAAAGCTGAGAAATTGATAGAGGAAAATGCACCGACGCCTGCCTGAGGCGCACAAGCACGTTTGAAGTGCGCGAACTCATTCTGCTGCCGAGGTTAAGTTCCTGCTGTGGATGTCAGCCCTCAGAGCTGCATTACTACGGATCCCGTGTTTTTAGCCAAGCCACTGCGGATTGGCATACGTGCCGTCAAACTGGTGGCTCGTCTTGTAGAGTTCGAACTGGCCTGCCTCACCAGGCTTCGCCGTCTTCGCCAGGAGAGCCGCAACTTGAGAATGGTCCATTGGCTGAAAACTACGCGCAGCCTGGAGGGCTTGCTGAAGGATTGGGATCGAGTCACACCCGGTGATAACGACACTGGTGGGAAGATTCATCGAGTAATGCAAGCACTCGATCGGCGTCACAGCCTTGCTCTCAAGGATGACGTGGTCGCCCATCGATTTCATGCCGAGAACTGCAATGCCATCCTCGGTCAACACGGGAAGTACCTTCTTTTCGAAACTGTTGAAGTGTGCGTCCATCACATTCAAAGGCATTTGAACGGCGTCGAACTTGAAGCCATGCTTCGAAGCCGTAGCCAGCATCTTCAAATGGATGTCTGGACTTTTGTGTCCAGTGAACCCGATAAAGCGGACCTTGCCAGCCTTTTTGGCTTCCAGTACGGCCTCCATCCCACCGCCTTCGGCAAAAACTCGATCTGGATCGGAGTCGCGAATCACTTCATGAAACTGCAGCAAGTCAATTCGATCGGTCCGCAACCTGCGCAATGATTCGTTGAGTTGACCAGCAGCTGCAGTTTTGGTTCGACCATCGATCTTGGTCATCAAAAAGGCTTTCTGGCGATAACCTTCGAGCAGGGCTTTGCCCATGCGAATTTCACTCTCTCCGTCGTTGTAGTCCCAGCAGTTATCGAGGAAATTGATCCCTTCATCAACTCCGCTACGAATAATTCGAATGCTCTCTTCCGGAACACTCTGCTTGCCCAGATGATATCCGCCGAGCCCGATCACTGAGACTTTTTCACCGGTTCGGCCCAGCGTTCGATACGGGATCCCGTTACGCTCTTCTGCGGAACCGTTTGAGGTTCCGGCCATCAGGAGGGATGCAGCAGCCATGCCGACAAACTCTCTCCGGGTGAAAGCAGAATCTCGGCCAGCACGTATTCCCTCTTGCAAATGCGGCTGATGGAAACCATCGGAGCCTGATTGTTCGAAATTAGCATCATCGAGAGTCATTAAGATCCTCCTGCGCTGGCGCACTCTTGACTTTATGCGAACTGGCTGTTGCGCGACAGTGGCAAATCACGGACGCGCTTGCCCGTGGCAGCGAAAATCGCATTGCAAAATGCCGCAACAAACGGGGGAACGCCGGGCTCGCCCACTCCAGCCGGCGGCGCCGAGCTCTCGGTTATGTAAACGTTCGTCTCAGCCGGTACTTCATTGATTCGTGCAACGGGATAGTCGCTGAAATTGGATTGTTGGATCATGCCGTTCTTGGCCGTGATCTCGCCGCTGCGCACGATGCTCGTTCCGAACACTACCGCTCCTTCAAATTGCGCTCGCGTTGCTTCCGGGTTGACGACCAGCCCGGCATCGATCGCCGTGTCGACCCGGGGTATGCGGATCTCTCCCTTATCACTCACTTCCACTTCCACGACCGTCGCCACATACGTCAAGAAACTGCGATGGGCAGCAAATCCAAAACCGTGGCCTTTGACGCTCTTTTTATTGGCCCAGCCGGATTTATCCGCCACCATTTCGATGACGTTCCGCAAGCACCCGGTTTCCCAGGGATACGTTTTGTAATCCGCACCGTAGTTCGGATATTCGACGTTGGTGAAGTCCAACGTACGAGGCGGACCAATAAGATCGAGCATATACTCCACGGGATCACGTTTGGCGCGATGGGCCAGTTCATCGCTAAAACATTGAATCGCGAATGCATGGTAGATATTGGCCACGGACCGCAACCACCCGATCCTGACATGAGCTTGCGCCGGGCCGTTCTCAATGCGGATGTTGGGAAGATCGTAAGGAAGGTCCGTCCAACCCTGAGCCAGGTGTGGCGGATCTCCATAGACAGCGTTCACATCGAAAATGGACGTGATTGGTGGAAAGACCGATCTCTGTAACCACGCCGTCGGTTTTCCTTTTTCATCGACTGCAGCCTTCATGTACATCGCAGCCACCGCATTGTAATAATCAAACTTAACATCGTCCTCGCGGGTCCATACAACCTTCACGGGGCGGCCCAGCTTCTTGGACAGGACCGCGGCCTCCGCAACGTAGTCAGGCTTCGATTTCCTTCCAAACCCGCCACCCAGTAATGTAACGTGACAAGTCACGTTCTCGACTGGTATGCCAAGTTCCGACGCCACAATTGCCTGCGCGGCCTGTGGATTCTGAGTCGGCGCCCAGGCTGTGACTTTACCGTCCTTGAATTCCGCCAGCGCCACCATCGGCTCCATTGGTGCATGCGCCAGAAGTGGAACGTAGTAATCGGCTTCAAATACATGATTGCCCGCGGGAAACTCCTTGTCGGAGTCGCCCACGCTGCGGATCAGCTTACCTGGCTTGTGCGCAGTCTCAATAAGCGTTTTCTTGTATTCGACTGAGTCGTAGGATTCATTCGTGCCGTTGTCCCAGGTTATTTTTAGCTTTTTGCGTCCTTGGAATGCAGCCCAGGTGTTATCGGCAATGACAGCGACGCCGCCCAAAGGTTGGAATGCAGCGGGAGGCTTGAAGGGATCGATCCGGATGGTCTGGTGTACTCCCGCAACTTTGAGCGCGTCCTGATCGTCAAGTGTTGCTATCTTCCCGCCGAATACGGGAGGATGTTCAACCGACGCGAAAACCATGCCATCGACGCGCGCATCCATTCCATACATCGCCTTGCCGGTGCACAGGAGCGCCAGGTCCACGCTGGTCATTCCCTTCCCGATGTACCGCCACTCCGAAGGCTGCTTAAGCTGGAGCTGTTCTTTCTTTGGCACGCTAAGGCGCGCCGCCGCAGAGGCCAGTTCACCGTAACCTACACGCCGGCCCGTCGCCTTATGAAGTACTGTATGCATCTCTGTAGAGCATTCCGACACAGGGACGTTCCACTTCTGCGCCGCAGCCCGGATCAGCATCCATCGCGCTGCCGCACCACACTCGCGCATGGTTTCATAGAATCGTCTTACCGATTGTGACCCGTCTGTGTTTTGGTCTCCGTATCGCTTATCGCCAATCGCCTGGTCGATCTTCACTCGCTTCCAGTCGGCGTCAAGTTCGTCCGCAACTACCAGCGGCAGGGATGTCCGGATAACAGTGCCCATCTCCGAACGGTGAGCAACGATAAAGACGGTGCCATCCTGCTGAATGCCGACAAAGACATTGGGGTGGAGCGTGGCGCGGTCCGCATCGGTTTGAGCGCCTGCCTCATGCTGAGGGACCAATATCGGCGGAAGATATCGAACGGCCAGGATGAGTGCTCCTGCCCCAAACACTCCTTGGAGGAACCGACGCCGGCTTACGTTCTCGATTGGGCTCATGCGATTTTCTCTGCGGCCAACTTGATCGCTGCCCGAATCCGTTGGTAAGTACCACAGCGGCAGATGTTGCCCGCCATCGCGTCGTCTATTTGCTGATCTGATGGGTGCGGATTGTTTTTTAGCAGCGAAACCGCCTGCATGATCTGCCCGGACTGACAATATCCGCACTGCGGAACGTTGACCTGCATCCAGGCCTCTTGAACGGGATGGAGCCCGTTTGCCCCAAGGTCCTCGATCGTGCGAATCTCGGTGCCGGCGGCGGCGCTCATGGGCGTGACACACGACCGAATCGCTTCGCCATTTTTATGGACGGTGCAGGCCCCACATAGCGCGATCCCGCAGCCAAACTTCGTGCCAGTTAGCCCCAGGATGTCACGCAGGTACCAGAGCAGGGGCATGTCGGGATCGCCATCGAAAATACGATCCATTCCATTTACTTTGAGATTTACCATTCGGTCCCCTCTATCGATCTAGCAGCATTCTGCGTGCCAAGCTACCGAGGAGGGATAGGACACAATCCGCTGCTGGAATTCGTTGCGCTCAAGGTGGAGAAACAATTTCCTCTTCAAAGTGTCCGTATTTCGACACGAGTGTTGAATCGCAGTCAGGTGCGCCGATGCAAGCAAATTCTTTCTGCACAGGCCGGCCCCCGCAAAGTGGTGAGCAAGTTGCTACTGCTCCAGTAAACCTAGTCAACGAGGACCATCGAGTCATGAACAGCAAACACATTTCTACCAGGTTGGCTGGCGAGGTAACACTCGGCGGCGAACTTTCCGTATATCGTCTCGGCTTTGGAGCCATGCGCCTCACAGGCGAAGGAATCTGGGGTCCGCCAAAGGATCGCAAAGGAGCGCTTGCGGTTCTGCGCCGTGCTGTCGAACTCGACGTCAATTTCATCGATACTGCGGATTCGTACGGACCCTTTGTCAGTGAGGAACTGATTGCCGAAGCGCTGTATCCCTACCCGCGCGGCTTGGTGATCGCTACCAAAGGCGGGTGGAATCGGCCAGGTCCCAATCAATGGACCCACGATGCCACTCCCTCTCACCTTCGGAAAGCTGTCGAGGGCAGCCTCAAGAGATTGCGACTGGACCGCATCGATGTTTATCAGTTGCACGTTCCCGATCCTGTCGTGTCCTTCGATACTTCGGTGGAAACACTGGCCGAGCTGCGAACCGAAGGGAAGATTCGATTCGTTGCATTGTCGAACGTTACTCAGGAACATATCGAGCGCGCTCGCAAAATTGTCCCGATCGTCTCTGTCCAGAACCGCTATAGCTTTGCCGACCGTGAATGGGACTATGTCGTCGACTATTGTCAGCGGAACGGTCTCGCCTATATTCCCTGGTTCCCACTCGGAGCCGGCAAGGTTGCGGGAGCAGTGCTGAACCGGATTGCGAACGCGCACAGTGCAAGCCCTACACAGATCGCGCTGGCCTGGCTGCTGCAGCGATCCCCGATCATGTTGCCGATCCCCGGGACTTCTTCAATTGAGCATTTGGAACAGAATGTTTCAGCGGCATCACTGCGTTTGACCAACGGAGAATTCGAAGAGTTGTCGGAGGTCGCCGAATTGGTTGGGTCCCGCTGACTCCGGCCTGCAGATCATCGGTCTAAGACCTGCGTACGGTCGAATAATGCGGCACTAATGCTTTACGAACATTTACCGATATTTACACCTAAGGATCTTCCCCTGTTGCACCTTAAGTCAGTGGATCAGCATCTACTTACAATAGCACACAGTTTTTAAGGTGACTGAGTCATCGTCATCGCTTGCGATACGTGCCTCGTCCCGTTACAAAGGAGAACTAACCAAGAATGAAACAAATAAAGTACACAACCCTTTTATTTATCCTCGCTTTCATGTCATCGACGGGGGCATTTGCAAAAGATAGCAATCGGCATTCGGTGGAGATTCCGGATTCTGTACAAGTCGGGGGCACCCAGCTGAAACCGGGCAAGTACGACGTTAAGTGGCAAGGGACCGGCCCGGAGATACAGGTGAGCTTCGTGCACGATGGAAAGATTGTCGCCACCGTGCCGGGAACATTGAAGACGAATGATCCCAATGTGACTGAAGACGACATCGTGACTGATACAACTAGCGCCAATGCGAGAAGGCTCAAACAGATCGACTTCAGTCGTAACAAGGAATCGTTGGTCTTTGAGCAGAGCGGCATGTAGCGCAGGTCCTGAGTCGTCGACGCTCCAACTTTCGCCTTCTCAGGTGATGGCCCGGCCTCCAATCTAGGGCCGGGCCTTTTTAGACAAGAACTGCCTCTAGGAACCGTATGCTGCGGCTGGTTCGGGCGTGATTCTTATTCTACGATTCCCTTCCCGATACGGCTGCGCGACCCAAAAGGAGATTATCCATGGGCTCGAAATCATTTGCTGTGAATCAACTATCGGAGACCGCGTACGCCTCGGTGCGGGTCCCAGATAACGCCTCGACAATGAACTCATTCGCACGAACAATATGAAGCTTGAAGCATTCGCCATGAGGTTTGCCTGGGCATTCGTATCCATTGTCGTTCTGCTGGTGATAGTGAGCCTTCTCCTGGTGGTCGCTGGCTACGCTGGTTCGAGGCTTGCTCTACACTAACGACCAGCAAGGCGGTTCCGGTCGCCTTCAAGGAAGGTGCATACGCCGTGGACGTGTGGGAACATCTAGAATTTGTGTGCAGTCTACGCTTTCTGCACTTGGCGTTTTAGCACGCGTACCAGCGTTCGGTCGAGAACTGCCTTCGCCTTTTGGTACTCGACTTGGGAGATGTGACCCTTCTTGTGCTCAATTTCAATCTGAAACAGTTCCTCCCGGATTCCTTCCATCAGCCCAGTACTGCTAGGCGCCATGCTCCGCTTCTCGCCTGACTCATCGCTGCCTTCTGTTTGTGTGGCAAGCGTCAAGGAAGAGTTCACCCTCGGATTCTTTAGAGCATGGTTGGTAGACTGTTGCCGCCTTGCTATGTAGACGCCGCCGATGATCAGAAGTGCGGCAAACCCACCCAGAATCCACCACCGATATTTTTGCAGCGGATCGGGAGCATCGATTGGCGGGCCCAACCCTCCGCCGGGACGGTTGTTGGAAGGCGCAGCGGTAGCGCCGCCAGCAGAGCTTTCTTCACGTTGGCCCGAGCGTTGAGTACCGCTCTGCCCGCCGACTTCGAGCGTGCCTTCGCCGGAAATGTTAAAAGCGAGATTTTGTCGATCCGTCGTGTTTGAAGCCACTTGCACAGTAGCATCGGGTGCGTTTGGAAAGTGAATCAATTTGAAGCCGGCTGAACTAGCGGCTGCCTTGAACTGCACGGAGTTCGGCAGCATGACCAAGAAATGCTCCAAGGGGTAAATCGACTTTGGATCAATATCTGCGCTACCACGGTATGGAAGTTGGTACGTCACCTCGAAACGCGTCACGCCCGGCCGTAATGGAAAGCTGAACGAATAGCGGTTCTTCTCTTCTTCAAGAACAGGCGCCGACTTCAGAGGGATGCCAGCTTCGGTGATCGCTGTGCCGGAATTCTCCACGACATGCGCACCATCGGGAATATAGAACTCAAGATTGCGCTCATTGATCTGGGCACGCGGCGGATTGGAAGTGTTCCGCACTCCGAAGTCCCTGGTGACGGTAATCTCGCCTCTCGCCGCCTGGATACGCATGATGTCGGCAATTACTGCGATTCCTTCCACTCTCTTGGCGACGTCGTACACTGCGACGGCTACCGACGTTGCTCCTGGAGTGGCCATGCGGTTATAAGTGACGCCCTCATGGATGGCGCGAATCAGGTGCGGGGTCTGGGCATCGTCGAGTTTGAAGCTGAACCGGCCCGTAGCGTCTGTCTTGGTCCGGCCCGACTCGGCCATTCCCTGTCCTAGACTAAACACGATGACTTCGTCTCCAACAGATGGCTTGCCCGTAGTGGAATTTTTCACCAACCCGGTGAAAGTCTGGCCAGCGCCGAAACAGGTTAGCAGGAGGACGATGAGTGCGACGTGGATGCACGCGTGTCCTTTGCGCGCATTGCCTCCGCCTCCGGCTTCCGGCAAGTTGACGTCCTCGATCGGAATAATATTCGGTAGATTGTTCACAACCTGGTTTCCTTTCCAGTCGCACTGCAAAACACTTCCCGTTTGAGTGTTGGAGAGTTCGTTCGTTGGATGTGCACACCTGTCCTATTTCTTCGCACTTATCCAATCGGCCCGGCGTGTGGTGAACTGGTTCACACCGCTCGTTGCTGGATCAGAAATGCCGTTGGCCTGCTCCGAGGACACATGGTAGTAATACGTTGTCCCGGGCTCCAGATCCTGGATGCGCACCCGAAATACCATCTCACTGTGACTTGGGTTGATTTTGGTCGGAGATTTCGCCGTGAACTGAAGATGATTTGGATCTTTCCCGTAGCGAACGACAGCGTAGTGCAAGATTGTGCCGCCCGGATTGGGCGTGGTCCAACTTATAAAAGCTAGCGTGTCACTGACGGACTCGATCGTCGGTCTGGCGCTGTTCTGTTCAGCGCCCGAATTTTGGCGTGCGTACGCGGAGCGAGGTCGTACAAGCAATGAGCCCATGACGGTAACGATGAGCGCGATGGTGAGTATTCGCAGCTTTGCTGTTGTCATATCTAAGCTCCTGTAGAGTTTCTAGTAAGACGGCGGTCATTTAGTGAACAAACCATGAAAGTGGTGGAGTGAACCACAAGGCGCATGATCCACTCCACCAGGGAGAAACGAAGGGTTGTTACGGCTTGTAGCCGTCCACGAGAGTTTGCAGGAAGGCGACGATGTCGTTTTCTTCCGCATCAGTCAGGCCTAGCCGGCCAATCGTAGTGTTTTCGTTGTTAGAATCCTCCGGCATCGGCCAACAGGTCACCTTCTCCACGGTTCCTTTCGGACAATTGCCAGACAACACGGAAAAGGGATAGACATCACGCGTGTTGTAGAAGTGGACTACCTCCTTCAAGCTTGTGAGATAGCCATTGTGCATATATGCCTTGACGAACCTGGGATAGGGCACCATCGCCGCATCGCGCACCGTCGAAGTCTGGAACTTCCCTTCGAATTGCGGCAGCTGTACTCCCCAGTCCAGGTCCGGCGGAGCTCCATAGTAGCCGTCGAGGAACAATCCCATTCCTTCGTCGGTGAAACCGAAGCCGAGCGGGTTGGCGGTAAAACCCCATTGGTCCGGAGTGCCCTCCGAATACCAGGGGAGCGTTACATTCTTGGGCAAACCGAGGTTGTTGTAAGTCGTGTCGGTAAACAACGGCTGAACGCTTGCGGCCTGGCCGGTGTCGCTTCCACCCTTCTGAGTACTCGACCTTCCGTCCAGATGGCAGGTGTTGCAACTTCCTTTGCCGCGGAACAACTCATACCCGTTCATTTCCTGTGTGGTCAGGGTTGCCTTGCCCGCAAGAAAGTAATCGAACTTCGACGTGAACGAACTGACGCTGTCGGAACTCTCATAAGCGGCAATCGCCTGCGCGAATTCGTCAAAGTCTTTGTTAGAGAGAGTACGGTCGGTCGGGCTGAGTTGAAGCGGTGTTGGGTTTCCTCCAAGGACAGCAGCGCCTGCGGGTGTGCTGCATATGGTCGCGACGTTGGAAGGCCAGGCAATTTCCAGCGAGCCAACACCCCAAACGGTCTCGAAGAACGACTTGTAAGCGCTCTTCGAAAGCTTCCATACCACGCAAGCGGAATCAGGATTGGCCATTTCCTGGGTATCCAACGGCGGACCCTGTGCCTGGTTAGCTGCGGAATTCTGCAGCCTGTATCCGGTTGCCCGGCCGTCCCAGAAGTTGCCGCCGTAGAAATCGGCTTGGCTTAGGTTGTAATGGAGAGGGGGATAGTAGGCTGCGTACGGATAGGCCTGCGGGTTCCGCTTCCCGATCCGGTTGTTAGGATAGGCTCCATGTACGGTGATGGGGACCGATCCTGGGCTCGATCCGCCTGTGAATACGCTCAAGATCGATACTCCGTTTGCGTACCCCGCAGCCGGGTCATGGCAATAGCTGCAAGCGATGTTTTTGTTCACGGACAGATTGGGGTCATAGATCTCAAGCTGGCCCAAAGTTTCGACTTGATGGTAGGGATCCAGTTTTCCGGACTTTGCGGCCGCCAGAGCCTGAGCCTCGAGCATGGCTTCCTCTGCCCGAATTCTAATTGCGTCCGGATCGTTCTTGATGATGCATTGAAGGTTCAGTTTTTGACCTGGCAATATGCATTGCTGGTCGGCCGGCGGAATCTGGTAACCAGTTGGAAGTTCAAAGTTGAGTAGGGGCGGTGGCGTACCCTGTGCAGACGCGCCGGGAACTACCATTAACATAGCGAGCGTCGTCATGCCCGCTAGTGAGAGCAACGAAAAACCTTCTGAACACTTCATACAGCTCGGTTCCTCCTTACTGCTATTTCAGGTTCGCGGTGATTTGCGGTGCTCCCCTTTGTGCATGCCAATTACCAATGGGTTCACGAACAGTTTTATCGCGGGCATTTGAGAGCGCGAACTGTTGATGAACACATATATCTCGAGTCCTGATGTCTGAAGCATGAGTTCACTATCTAAAGTCTTAAACACTGCGATCGCGCTACGTTGACGAGATGGCAGCTGATGGCTCGCAGAACTGTACAGGCGGGAACGGCATTAAAAGTACGATCCGCCGATTCAGCGTGGATTTGCCAGACATTCCGTGATCCCTGCCCCGATGACAGTTAAGAACATCCCCATAACGGTGACGATTGCCGCCCAGCCAATGACCCGGATTGTTGCGATAGCGCGGTTTGAGATTTTCGTACGCATAAGTCGACTCTTAGGCGGAAGCACTTTAGAGACCATGTGGAGTTACCTCTATTGGTCCCTTGTAGAGCAGATACCATGAACCGGGCATGCCCCCCTATCGACAGGTGTGTCGAAATACGGACGGGTTGGCACGATCATGCCGCGTCGGTCAACTCCTTTAGGACGGAACCGAGAGATGCAACACAAAATAATGAAGTAATCATGTTGCTCGGTGTCACCATTCGACACGATCCAAACTGTCAGTTCTCCAAGCAATCTGAGGAGTTCCAGCCCTTGCGAAAGGGCATGCCAATTGCGTCGAAACCTATCGTCTCGCGATCACGGGAAAACTCAGGTGATGAGGACGTTGAAATTCATTGCCGCGTTGGCAGCTGCAGCCCTTTTTATTGGACTGGTGAGAACCGCGCATCGGATTGCGATTGAACCCAAAACAAAGGGATTGTCAATGTCGTTGAATGTAGAACCTCGCCAAGTCTTGATGCGCGCTTGTGGAGACTGCCACTCCAATCACACTGACTGGCCTTGGTACAGCCACGTTCCACTAGTCTCCTCGTGGATTGCACAACACGTGCGTGAAGGCCGGGAGAGGTTCAATTTCTCGGAATGGGACAACTATTCGCAATGGCAAGGGCAAGACAAATTGGAATCCATTTGCGGACTTATATCTACGGGTAGGATGCCGCCCTGGCAGTACACTACGATGCATCCAGAGGCGAGACTCACCGAGAAGGATAAGAATGCAGTTTGTGCCTGGGTAAAGGAAGCTACTGCTGCCAGGCAGCCCGCAGACTAGAATCGACTCAATAATTCCCGCTTATACCATCCGACGGATTGCTTATTGGAGTTGGAAGCATATTTGCTGATTTAAAATAGCACGACTCCAGAAGCGGTCGCGAGAGGAGTTGCAAGACTTGGATCTATTTTCTGTTCTCACGACCGCTTCTCCCCTTGTTTTCGACGAGCAGTTTCTCCGAGGCGAATGCCGGTCTTCCAAACGAACATCGGCGAAGTGGAATGAAGCAATGAAGAAGACTCTCTCGTATTCTCTCGTCGCACTCACCACAATCTGCGCGGGCGTTTCTTTGATGCGAGCCGGCAGCCGGTTCAATGCGGGCGCACGATTGGAAAGCCAAGCATGCCCAAGTAACGACAGCGGCCTGAAGCTACCCGCCGGCTTTTGCGCAACGGTGTTCGCCGACAATATTGGTCACGCGCGTCACATGGTAGCCGCGCCCAACGGAGTTCTTTACGTCAATACCTGGTCCGGACGGTATTATGGCAACGACACTCCGCATGCTGGCGGCTTTCTTGTGGCCCTGCAAGACAAGGATGGCTCGGGAAAGGCCGATGTCATCGAGCGCTTTGGCGAAACTATTCAGACGGGTGGGCACGGCGGCACCGGGATCGGCTTGTATCGGGGCGCGATCTATGCCGAGATCAATGATCGAATCGCGCGATATTCGTTGTCGAACAGCTCTGTCGCACCCAGCGGCCCTTCCGATACTGTCATCTCGGGATTGCCTCTGGGCGGCGATCATCCGATGCACCCATTCATCATCGGGCCTGATGGCACGATGTATGTGGACGTCGCCAGTGCGACCAATTCCTGCCAGAGCCAGAACCGAACGCCTGCATCGCCGGGCCTGAAACCATGCACTGAACTTGAGACGCGCGGCGGCATCTGGCGTTATGACGCGAAAAAGACAAACCAAACCTTTTCCACTGCTGAACGCTACGCTACCGGAATCCGCAATGCGGAAGGTTTTGCTTTCATCGAAGACGGACATCTCCTGGTGACGCAACATGGGCGCGACCAACTGCGCGTGAATTGGCCGCGCCTGTATAAGCCCGAGGAGGAGGCGACTCTGCCGTCAGAAGAACTACTACTTTTGAAGGCGAACGGCGACTATGGATGGCCCGAGTGCTACCACGACGCTTTTCAGCAACGGCTGGTCCTGGCTCCGGAATACGGAGGCGACGGCGGAAAGGCCATCGGCCCTTGCGCGAACAAAATTGCTCCCATTGCGGTATTCCCTGCTCATTGGGCTCCGAATGCCATGGTGCGCTATGACAAGGAACAATTTCCGGCGCATTACAAGAATGGTGTTTTCATCGCGTTCCACGGATCATGGGACCGTGCGCCGTATGCACAAGGTGGTTACAACGTGGTCTTTCAGCCTCTCAACGGAGACCACACATCCGGTCAATGCGAGATCTTTGCCGATGGTTTCGCAGGAGCGGCAGAGTCGCCGGGTCAAGCCGAGCATCGTCCCAGCGGACTGGCCGTCGGTCCAGATGGTTCGCTCTATGTTTCCGACGACATTCGCGGACGAATCTACAGAATTGACTATCGCGGCGGTGCGGACTTCAACGCTGCTAGTGTGACGCCGTGTCCGAGCGCGGCGTCTCCGGCTGGCAACGTCGCCGTGAGTGCTGCCCAACCTCCCGAGGGCACGCACCCGAATGCTGGTGCATCCGATGCGCGCAGCCTTCCAATTCCTGAAGGCGCAACCCGAGGAATGGTCCAGCTCGGTGAAAGCGTTTTTCGCGGACAAGTGGGCGGCGGCGCATGCACAGGTTGTCACGGTGACAGCGGGCAGGGCACGCCCTTGGGTCCGCCCTTAACAGGCACGAAATGGTTGTGGAGCGACGGCAGTTATGGCAGCATCAGAAAAACAATCGTTGATGGCGTTTCGCAGCCAAAAAAATATCGCAGTCCGATGCCACCGATGGGAGGGGCACAGCTTACGCCCGACCAAGCATCCGCGGTCGCGGCATACGTCTGGAGTTTGAGCCACCAACCCACGTCCAGGTGAGCTTGTTGCCAGTTCCGGCAAGGCTGCGCGTCTATGCCAGTTCGGATGCCTCGCATAATGAATCCATCAGGAACTGGTGCTGCGCCAGGGATTCAAACCGGTGTAGTCGCGGCAACAAAAATGCAGGACCGAACCAGAGGCCTAAGAATGGATTGGGCACAACATGAAGTCAAGATCGTACATTCGGATGAACTGGATTTGAATACGCCACAGACGTCGGGCATGACACGGGCTGCTGCAATTACCCACGCGAGAGCGGGGGCAAGCAAGTTGTGGGCCGGCACAATGGTGGTTCAACCGGATGCCAAGACCGGACCGCATCACCATGGAGAACTGGAGACCGTGCTTTACGTGGTTAAGGGCCGAATTCGAATGAGATGGGGCGATCAACTGGAACTGAGCGAGGAAGCCAGGCCGGGCGACTTTATTTACGTTCCACCATACGTGCCGCACCAGGAGATCAACGCTAGCCCCGATGAGAGCTGCGAAGCTGTGGTCGTGAGGAACGGGCAGGATCCGATTGTGGTCAATCTGGATGTACACACCCCAGAGCCGGCCAGCGCAGGGCATCGCGGGATACCGTTTCACCCTGATCGCTGAACGTTCGTACTCTGACTGGAAATGACGGCCAACATCGGCTGAACAAGGACATCGAGGGTATCTCAGTGTTACGCGGCCGAAGGTGAGGACGCCGCAACGTCGGTGGGCAGTGTGAACTGAAATGTCGCGCCCCGTTCCGCATTGGCGCAGGCCCACAAACGGCCTCCGTGACACTCGATAATCCTCCGACTGATGGACAGTCCCATGCCGGTCCCCTGCACTTTGGTCGTGAAGAAGGCATCGAAGATGCGATCGACTTCTGCCATAGGAAGGCCGATGCCTGAATCACTCACCGAAACGAGCAGTTGAGCATCGGCGGTCCTCTTCGAAGTGATAGTCAGTTCACCCTTCGCATCATTCATTGCCTCGATGCCATTGAGGATCAGGTTCATTAAGACCTGCTGCAGCTGTACGCGATCCGCTGTGATCAGCGGAAGCTCTGAGTCGAGCTCGGTGCGGATTGAAATGGAACTCCGATCCGCCTTGTCGCGCAGCAGAACAATCATTTCTCGAATGATTTCGTTCACATCAAGCAGCTCCCGGTCTGATGTGTCTCGTCTGTAAAGCGAGCGAACCCGGTCGATAACCTCAGCGGCGCGAGTTGCATCATTGATCATTCTTAATGCAGCCTCGCAACCCTCAGCGATATCAGGCGTATCGCGCCGTAGCCAGCGCACGCAGGTTTTGGCGTTCGTTAGCGCCGCGGCGATTGGCTGCTTGAGCTCATGAGCCAGTGAGGCGGCCAATTCCCCCATCGTGCTCACACGGTTGACGTGTGCGAGATCGGCCTGAGCCCGGCGCAGAGCCTCTTCCGCCCGCTTGCGTTCTGTGATGTCCATCGAGCTGCCTACGAATTCCACGAAATCGCCGGCGGCGTTGAATACCGGATGGCCGACCGCGTGGACGTACTTGACCGTCCCGTCCGGAAGTAGGATTCGGAATTCAACTTGGTACTCGGACTTTTCGCGGATTGCTCGATCGAGGGTCCGTTGCCACTTGGCTCGGTCATCCGGATGAATACGGCCCAGTAGTTGTTCCCAAGCCGGCATGCCCACTTCTGGATCGAAGTCGTATATGCGATACCATTCCTCGGACAAATGCAACGCAGCGTCTCCGGCCGATCGCCAGGCCCAACTGCCCGTTTGGCTGAGCCTCTGCGCTTCCGCCAGATAACCCTCGCTTCGCAGCAGCGCTTCTTCCGCCTGCTTGCGTTCGGTGACGTCGCGGACGGCACCGGACACAAGCGTGCCCTCCTCCGTCTCCAGGGGACTGAGACTGATCTCCACGGGAAACTCCGTGCCGTCTTTTCGCCGTCCATACAGCTGCAGACCCTCACCCATCGGCCGCACCCGAGGCTGGGCGAAGAACTCCGTGCGGTGTTTGGGGTGTCGGCCCTGAAACCGTTCCGGCACCAAAATTTCGATCTCCTGGCCCAAGATTTCTTCCCGCTGGTACCCAAACAGCCGCTCTACTTGTGCATTGACCAATACGATCTTGCCCTGCCGATTCATCACGATCATCGCATCCGGAGCGGATTCCAGAAGCCCACGGAATTTCTGCTCGGCTTGCCTGCGCTCGGTGACATCCATCGAGCTGCCCACGAATTGCACTAACTCCCTGGATGAATTCAAGACAGGATGGCCAACGGTGTGGATGTATTTGACTGTGCCGCCCGGAAGAAGGAGTCGCACTTCCACTTCGTAATCCGACTTTTCGCCAATTGCTCGATCGGTCGCCTCTTGCCATTTGACTCGATCCTCCGGATGAATGCGCTGCAGCCGTTCCTTCCAAATCGACATGCCCTCTTCCGGATCGAAGCCATATATGCGGTACCATTCCTCGGAGAGATGTAAGGCCACGTCTCCCGCCAGCCGCCAGGCCCAACTCCCGGTGTGGGTGAGCCTCTGCGCCTCCGCCAAGTACGCCTCGCTTCGCTGCAGCTTCTCTTCCTGTAGTTCCAAGGTCTGGGCAGCGAATCGCCTATCCACCGAGGACGTCAGCAGAGCCAGCCCGAGGACGATAAAGGTGACAGCGACAATTCCGGCAATGCCGAGTGCGGAGATACTTACGGCGTGAGACAGGTCGGCCGGCCTGCCGAAGGACGTGAAACTAGCGGCGGCCATGCCGGTGTAATGCATGACAGGGATCGCAGCACCCATCACGGCGGCTCCGGCTAACTTCTTCCGGCCGACCCCCGTTTTCTCATCTCGGAAGTGAAAGGTAATCCATAGCGCGGCGAGAGAGATCAGAACCGCGAACGCGACCGACAGGACGACGAGAGAGGAATTAAATTGGCATATAGCCGGTAAGCGCATAGCGGCCATGCCGATGTAATGCATGCCCGCAATACCCGCACCCATCAGAACACTTCCGGCGACCGCTTGAGACGCGCCCATTTTCTGTCGGCTCACCACGTACAGCGCGATAGCAGACGCGAGAATGGCCGCAAACAGTGACAGCAGAACGGTTGGCCAGTGGTAAGCCACGGGAATCGGCAGGATGAACGCGAGCATCCCAATGTAGTGCATTGACCAAATGCCTGTCCCCATCGCACAGGCACCGCCCAGCACCCAAAGCGCACGAGTCCAACCGCCCGCAGCCGTTACACGACTTGCGAGATCTAGAGCAGCGTACGAGGCAAACATGGCGATCAACACCGAAAGCGCCACTAGCGCATAGTTGTACGAGCCAATCAAGTTCATGGCAACCATGTGACTCGCTCAATCAGATCAACCGGCCTTCGGACACTGCCAATGGCTCGGTGGGTATCGTCATTGGCGCAGGCGTAGCCCATACTTACCGCAATACACCAGCAAATTTAGCTCACCGCGGTGAAGATTAACAAGCCCGAGTTCGGACTTGAAATCCAACGGACGGTTCTAATGCTATTCCGGTAGATCCCAGATTCGTCGCTTATCGACTTTTAACGGCGAGTGTTTTCAGGAGCTCCTGAGCCGTTATTGCCGCAGCAGTTTCGTCGCAAATATTTTCGTCGCAACATTCAATATTAAGGACGACCACTCGTTCTTGCAGCTCTCAATCGTGGATTCATGGTCTGGGATCGTGGCTTCGGTGCTTTTGTCTCGATACCGTAACTCCTATGAAATTATGGTATTGGCTGGAAAAGCTGAACCGCAGACTCCAGTCCGGCCAGACCCATATAGCCTGTCGCCAGACTGTACACGGCGACATCAAGGACGAGGCGAATGTCGCATGCGCCTCGTCCTTCACGACCACACTAAGTCTGTGATTTCCACATGACGTCAACTTTGTAGTCCTCCTCGGCACGAAGTCTGCGTACCACCGTGATACCGTTCTTGCTAAGAAAGAACAGCGTGCCAGTATCTTCGTTCGAAAAACGCTGCGTGACTCCCGGAATGATTGCCAGTAAGTTGGGATGGGAGGCTTTAGAGTCGTCCCATACTTTGTAGGTTGGATCGCTATCCACGATCGGCGCGACCGCGGCATTTGTGGATGCTGACAAGAGAGCTGTCTCTCCGAGTTTCTCCGCCACTTCCGTACCGGTCAAAGCCGCCGCGTCACTGAGCACGGGATGTTTCCAGTGTTTGAAGTTGAGGAGCGCTTCACCGGAGCCGTCGCGATAGCGAACCAACGCACTATCATTTCCGACGGACTCGACGAAATCGAATTGTGAGCGCGCACCTAGTTCAGTTTCAGCTAAGCGCTGTATTTTAGCCGGATCGCTGACATCGAGAGCCGTCAGCTTAGTTCCCTCCGCTGATTCGACGTAGAGCACAGTCCTTCCGTCCCCGCGTTTGTCCAGGTACATCGCTTCGCTGTTCGCCTGAGCTAGCACTGGCGTGTCAGACGGTGACTGTACAACGATCGTTCTTGAGTGTGGTGGCTTATTCGTGATTGCGTTCGCAGTGATGGTCGTAGTCAAGACGGCGAATACGAGAGGTGCGACAAGTTGTGTTCTCATACTGAATCTCCTAATAAATTTCCTTTCTGAGATCAGTGTGCCCGCGAACATCGCACCTCGTCCAAGTAGTATTTGTTATTCCGTATTAGTGAAGTATCGATCGTGGTGCTGACGGTGAGAACATTAGCGAGCAGTTCGCACGAACGCCTGCTTCCCGGTTGGGCGAGGCGCGAGCTCAAACGAAGTGGACAACAGGAATCTGTGAAATGCCCCT
>Ga0210408_10000132_pt1 | contig 118414 bp, 116 predicted proteins | sample IncBWH4MmetaG_FD_155471 | JGI IMG/M metagenome (GOLD analysis project Ga0210408, IMG submission 155471) | Forest soil microbial communities from Barre Woods Harvard Forest LTER site, Petersham, Massachusetts, United States - Inc-BW-H-4-M | ecosystem: Environmental > Terrestrial > Soil >...
AACACCAACCGCGTGCCACGATCCAGCAACTCCTTTGAATACTTCCTCGCATGTGCCATAAGCCGAGACTTCTCCCTCCGCCAGGCAAACCCTGGCCTCGAAGTCCCCGCCAAACACAGGATGGCTCATACAGAACCGGCGTCCTAGTCGTGTTTGCACGCCTCTGACAAGAAGCTAGCTGTTGGCCGAGGACCTGATCGGCGTACGAACCCCGGATCCCGAGAGGGTGCGGCTCACTCGCAGCATCTACGCGCCCTCGTCCCTCGACGCCGTGGCCGAAGCGGTTGCTGTTGCGACACAGGTGGAGAAGCGGATCTACGTCGAGCGCACGGGCGACGAGTATCGATGGAGCCTGACGCACCCCGGAGGGCCGTACCCCATCCTTCGAATCACTGCACGGTTCCTCCGAGTCGATTACCACGCCATCGTTGTCGGCTCCCGCAAGGTCGCTGACGGCGTTTGCGTCATTGCTGGCGACCCGGCGAGCGATCTGGCTCCCGATGCGTGGGCCGTCCTGTACTTCGATGGGCCGACCGAACCCAGTGACGTGAAGCGTCGCATCCTGCTGGCCCTCGGACTACACAACTCGTAACTCGCGACCGGCTCAAGTAGCGGGCGCTCAGGAGCGTCCGAGATTCAAGGAATTCCTTGGCGCTCGAAGCATAAGAGTCCTGCCCGAGGGATCAGCTAGCCGATTCCTTAGTGCGCATTACCCTATTTAGGAGTCCCAATGGAACGGCAGGACCGGGTCCTGACGAGGTAACCGATCTACTCCATAGTCCACCGCGCAAGTTCTGTCTCCCGGTCATGGTTTGCTATTGCTCCAAAGACCCTCAACACAAGGAGCGCCGATGGCCAACGAGAACACAGGCCAGCAGCAGACGCCGACGCCTCCGGCCCAGTCCGAGGAGCGTGCCATCCGCGAGAGCGCATGGCAGGTGATCCAACAGGGAGCGCAGGTATTCGGGGCAACGGGCGTTGGCGCTGGCGGCTTCGCCACCGCCCTTCACCTCGCCAAAGCACGCAAAGGCGGAGGCACACCTTCGGAGCCGCCGCAACCGCCAGCACCCCCAGACGCCCGAGACAAGCCGTGACCGAGGGGTTCTCGGCGGGACAGTCCGTCTACATCGATGTCGATGGCGAGCGAGTCGAGGGCGTCTTTGTGCGCCCCGGAGAGCAGGCCGAGGGCATCACGGTCGAGAGTCCCGCCGCCGATGCACCGTACAAGCGCGACGTTGCTTGGGTCCGGCGTTCCGATACCGGAGACGTAGAGGCGTTTTTGTACGAACGCATCTCGCCTCGGGCAACGTAGCCCACCCACTTCCGTAGTCCGAACCCGTCGCTCCAACGGAGGCTGGCGTGGCCAGCATGCCACCACCAACGGGGCGCGATCAGCCGGTCAGGACAGCCGCAGCGATCTTTTGCGCGATGGCTTCGAGGGAGTCCCGTGCCGTCTCGAAGCCCGCGAGGTCCGGCAGGATGCCGCTGTACTCGGCTACGTGCTCGAAGGTGACGCCGTCGAGGACCGGGATGAGAGTGTCCTTGTGGAGGAGCGCACCAAGCTCGCGCTCGGTCCAGAAACGGCCAGCCACGTAGGCGGGCGTGAGGAGCACGACCCCTGCGCGCGCCTTCTGTAGCCCGAGGTCCATCTGGCGGGCCTGGCTCTTGCCTGGCTGGATCGCGACCTCGTCAAACCAGACCCTCACTCCGAGGCTTTCTAGCTCCCGTCGCAGGATGTCGCCTGCCTCGCCGCCGTCGATCCGCGCGTAGCTGAGGAACACGTCCCATTCCCGGTCGTCAAGCTGCGCGACCGCGCGCTGAATACGATCAGCAAGAGCCTCCTCATCGACGGTGTAGCGAGGACCTGACGTGGCGACCCGAAGCCGGTTCCGAAGATCGGCAACGACCGCCGCGTTGTGGGCGTTGACCTGACCGACATGGCGGTTGTAGTCGGAAATCGCCCGCTGGTTCTGCTGCTGGACGCGCCGGTTGTGCTCGTTGATGCGGCGTTCTTCGTTCCGCACGCGCTGTTCTTCTGCGCGATTGTGCTGCTCGACGCGGCGGTTGTGCTCATTGACCTCCCGCTCGACGCGCTGCCTTTCCTGGCGGTTGAACTGGTCTACTTGTCTGTTGTAAGCATCGACCCGCCGACGATGCTCGGCCTCCGCTTGCCGCTGCGCTTCGCGAACTGCCCGTTCGTAGCCTGCACGATCAAAGGACATTGCCCACGGTCTAGCAGCCGAAGCAGACGAACAAGCGTTCGTGCCAAAAGCACGGCTGGGAAGGCCGCTATTTGCGTGATTTTCCCGCGTCCGACCGCTTTACGCGCCACCGGGACGTTCCCCCTGGCGTCCAGCCGCTCGTCCGCGCTGGTGGCTACCGTCAACGCCGCCCGTGGACCCCGATCTACATGCGGACGTAAAGCGATGGCGCGAGTGGATCAATGGCCCGATCCGCGAGGACATGATCGGCATGCACCACCGGCGCTTCATCTGGCGGCGCGTTACGGAGATCGCCAACACGAACCCCGAGGTTCGTGACAAGGGGTCAGCGTTCTGGGACTTCCTCGGGCAGACCTACGCGGCGACGCAGGCGATTGCGATCAGGCGCCAGGCGATGGACACACGCCGCGACGTGTCCTCACTTGCCCTGGTGATCAAGCAGATGCGAGGCAACGCGCAGGCACTCACCCGCGACTCGTACGTCAGCCTGTTCGACGAGAACGACGAGCTGATGTTTCAGCGCGCGCATGAGGGCTTCAACCGCTTGGCGGACAAGAGCGGTGCTCACCTGGACCCAGATATCCCGACCGCTGACCTCGACGCGCTGAAAGACGCGGCGAAGCGAGTCGGCATCTACGCCAACGAGCAGATCGCGCACGCCGCAGCCGAGCCCACCGTTCCAGAGATGCCAACATACGACGACCTCAACGCAGCCATGGACGCTCTCGGGCGCATCTGTCAGAAGTACACCGTCTGGTTGACCGCTGGTTGGCCCGCCACTTGGGAGCCCGTCATGCAACACGACTGGGAGGCGATCTTCCGCGTCGCGTGGCTCCCACCGAAGCCGACTTGACTCGGGCGCGAAGGAGCGTCACCCAGCGGCGCGTCGCTATGGGCTGGGCCGCCGCCTCATCAGCAGCGCCAGCAGGATCAAAAGCCTCAAATTTGGCTCTGCTGCATCGTTGGATGAATGCACCGGTTCGATTCCGGTCGTCGCCTCTCGGACAGTTCTCTCTAGAGTTCTCAATTGGCGGGCGCCGCGACCGTTGCCGGGCGCGTCTCTCCTCTCGGGATAATGCTGGACCCCTCGGCAACCTCAAGAGCGCTCACTGCGCAGCCGATGAATGGTCCATGGCCTGGAAGGCGTTCTGGTGGCTCGTCGTAATCGGCGTCGTCGTCGCCCTTTGGCAGGTCGCACCTCCGCTCGCGATCTTGGCTGCTATCACACTGCGCGCGGTGCTTTGGGCGAATTGGGTCGGCAAGGAATAGTAAGCGACCGCGGTGCCAGGGCCGGCCGTGTGTACATTAGGCCCTGGGCACGTGTACAAACCCTCCACCGACGGCCCGAATCTGGCTCTAGCTGGTAATTGAGGACTGTCCCCCGACTGCTACGCTGTGTAGCAACTGTATGGAGAGCCGTACGATCCCCCAGCGAGAGTTGCGCAACAACATCGCACAGGTGCTCCGCCGCGCGGAGGCCGGCACGGAGTTCACGATCACTGTGCGCGGACGCCCAGTCGCGCGACTGGGCCCCGCGGATCACCCCCGCGAGCGCCGACTGGACGTCGATCGCGATACGTTCCAGGCGATCCTCGCCAACACGCCCGTCGATGATGCCTTCGCGACGGACATCGCCAGGGTGCGAACTGAGGAAGAGCCGGTCGGCGATCCGTGGGATTGCTCTTGAGCGGAGCGCTGCTCGATACCTCCGTCGTGATCAACGGTCTAGGCCCGCGCCAAATGGACGCGCCGGAGACGATGGCCATCTCGGTGATCACCCTCGGCGAGCTGCGCGCCGGCGTGCGACTCGCCGGCGATCCCTCGGCGCGCGCCGCCCGTCAACGGCGCCTCGTCGCGATTCGCGACGCCTTCGAGCCGATCCCAGTCGATGAGACGGTTGCGGAGCATTACGGCGACGTGCTCGCCACCGCACGCTCCGCCGGGCGCGCCACCAAGGCGACAGACCTGCTGATCATCGCCACGGCGGCAGCCACCGGCCGCATCCTGCACACGCTCGACACACGCCAAACAGCACTGGCGCAGGCCGCCGGCATCCAGGTCCGGTCAAACGCCTGAGTTCGTGCAACGAAAGCGGGCTGGATGCCCCGGCGCCCCCGTCCGGGTGGACTAGAGAAAGGAAAATGATGGTAGAACGAATCGATGACATGCCGGCAGGGACAATTGGTTTCAGGGCCTCCGGCAAGCTCACCCGCGATGACTACCGCGAGATCCTGGAGCCGGTCTTGCGCAAAGCGGCGGAGTCCGGAGATATCCGCATGCTCTTCAGGCTCACGGATTTCGAGGGGCTCGAGCCCGGAGCCTGGTTCGAGGACGTCAAGACCGGGCTCGGGCTGGGCATCGGGCACCATTCGGCATGGAAGCGCTCGGCGATCGTCACCGACGTGGACTGGGTCGGGAAAGCATTCCAGCTGTTCGCCTGGATGACCCCCGGCGAAGTCAAGGTTTACGGATTGGATCAGCTGGAGGAAGCCAAGAGCTGGGTCACAACCTGAACGACCGCCGAGGCGACCGATCGGTCTCCCGCTCACGTCCACACGGCGAACATGCCTCATGGGAGACTGCGCCACACTGCACCTATGCGCCAGCGCATCACCGTGATCACCCTGGGTGTGCGCGACCTTGCTCGCGCGCGACGCTTCTATGAAGCGCTCGGCTGGCGCACCGGCGCTGGGCTCGACGACGACGTCGTGTTCTTCCAGGCCGGCGACATGGTTCTCTCGCTGTGGGACCGCTCGCGTCTGGCCAAGGACAGCTGCGTGCCGGACACTCCGGGCTGGGGCGGAGTGACGCTCGCGCTCAACCTCGACTCGCCAGCTGAGGTCGAGGAGGTCACCGAGCAGGCCCGCGCAGCCGGCGCGCGGATCGGACGCGAGCCGGCCGAGACGTTCTGGGGCGGCTACAGCTCGGTGTTCCTCGACCCCGAGGGCCACCCCTGGGAGATCGCCCACAACCCGCACTGGACGCTCACGCCCGACGGTGGCGTCAGGCTCGGCTGACGCCCACCCGCCTGCCTTGCGCCACCTGCGCGCCCCCTCAACGCCAACCGCTGCGGTGAGCGGCGCCAACAGCAACCAGACGCAGGGACTGGCTATGGCTCACCCACCCTAACCCAAGCGCCCCCTCCCCACACTCACACCATCCCGGCGGCGCGCCGATGGTGATCGTGTCGGGTTACAGAGATCCCATGCGCGCCACCATCCTACGCCCATGCACGCTCACGCTCGCGATCCTCCTCGCCGTATGCGCGGGTGGGGCCGCGCCCGCCGGCGCACAGACGCCCGCTCCCGCGCTCACCTCCGCCCAGCGCCACTACCTGACGCTGGCGCAGGCCGGCGTCGCCGCGGCCGAGCGCTGGCGAGACCCGCGGCTCGGCTGGTATGACGCGCGCCTTGAAGACCACGACCGCTATCCGCTGGCCACGATCTGGGACATCGTGCCGCTGTTCCAATCGCTTGACGCGATCGCCATCGCCCAGCCGACGGGCGCCAACCGCCGCGCCGTCTCGCGTTTCGCCGCCGGAGCCGAGCGCTACCTGAATCGAGGACTGCGCCCCATTCCGGGCTACTCCCCCTATCCGAGCGATCGCGCAGCGAACACCGAGACCTGGTTCGACGACAACGGCTGGTGGGGACTGGCGTTCGTGCAGGCCTACCGCGCCACCGGCACACGCCGCTATCTCACCGACGCGCTGCGCGCCCTGCGCTACATCGCCGCCGCGGGCTGGAATCCCGGCGTGGGTGGGATCTGGTGGAACACCCACCACCCCTACACCGCCGGCGAGGCGCTGGCGAGCGCCACGCTGCTGGCGACGCTGCTCTACCAGCAGACGCATTCGCGCTTCGCGCTCACCCAGGCGCTGCGCTTGCAGGCCTGGGCCAACACGAGCGGGTTCAGCCAGACCGACCAGCTGTACGCCGCCAGCGACCTCAGCCCCACCCCAATCGACTACATCCAAGCACCGCTCATCTACGCCCAGGCGCTGCTCTGCCGGATCGACGCCGCGCCCGCCGACTGCACGCTCGCTGACTACCTGACGGCGACGGCGCTTCACCGATTCGGCGAGTCGCTGGACTTCGCGCCCCAGTACGACGCCATCTATCTGCAGTGGATGCTCGCGCTGTACTCGCTCGACGGCGACCCCGCGCTGTATGCACTGGCCGCCGCGAACGCGCGTGCCGCGCAAGCCCGCGCGGTGAACGGCGCCGGCCTGTACCTGCGCTCCTGGGCCGGCGAACCGCTGCCCGCCGCCTACGCCCAGCCGGGCATGTTGCAGACCCACGCCGCCACCACCAGCCTGTTCGCGTGGCTGGCCGTGGCGCGACCGCCCGCGTGAGCTACAGCGGCCGTACCAGCGTCACCAGCGACCATACCAGCGCCGGCGACCGACCCCCGCGTCCACGCCGCCGATCACGAACCCGAGCAGCCACAGCGCAACGGCCACCAGCAGCACGAACCACAGCACGTGTGCCGCGAACCCCAGACCACCAAATATGGCGAGAATCAGCAGTAGAACTATCAAGGCGACCATGATGTTTGCCTCCACTTTCGGTTGACACAACATCTACCCTGCCGGCGTGCCGGTAAAACGGCAGGTCTATCTGAGTTCGTTTCTTCGAACTCCGATCGCACTGGCGCGGCCTATTGGGCAGCCAGCAGCGGAACGTCGTGCGCGAGTTCGGCGGGGATGAAATCGGAGGCGTAGATGGTGGTGCGTCGGCCCGATGCCGAGATGCCGTAAACGAGCCCGGAGTGATTGATGAACTGCGGCTGTTGGACATCGCGTTCGGAACCGACCCCCCAGGCCTTCCACGCGCGGGCGAGTTCGTGGGCGCTGCCGGTGAGGTAGAGCATCCGCCCGGTCATATGGTGGCGAGCGAGGAATGCGGCCACGGCCTTCCTCGTATCCCCGCGGGGATCGACCGAGACGGCGATGATCTGCACCTGCGAGGAGCGCGATCTCAGCAGTTCGAGCGTGGCGTGCAGGCTGGCGGTGATCAGCGGGCAGACGTCGGGACAGTTGGTGTAGAGGAACGTTACGAGCACTGCGCGACCCCGATAGGAGTCGATGTTGACGGGCTCTCCGAGGTAGTTGCGTAGCGCAAGCGGCGGCGTGGGCGCCGGCGGGGAGAAAGCCTCGGCCGCACGGAACCGACTGTGGTCTGAGACGGCGCCAGTCGCCTGCTGGCGCGAGGAGCCGCCGATCAGGAGCGCCGCGAGGCCGCCGGCTACGACGACCAGCACGAGCAGAGCGAGCAGTATGCGGGGGTTCAGTCCACGTGCGCGCATCCTGAGCGAAGTTACCAGCGCACGGTGGGTTCGTGCCCCGGTTGACGGAGGCCGTCGGGGCGAGCCCCGACGGCCAGGCATGCCCGGCTGTGGGCTGTTGGGGCGCCGAGACCGGGCGCGGCGCAGGGCGAGCGCGTGGTGACCGCGGCGGTGCGCGTGCGTGGTCAGATGGCGCTTTCAACACCGCTCCTGCTGAGCGGATCTCGCGGGCGGCGTCCGTCGGCAAGAAACGTTGCAGACCTTTCGATGTGATGCAAATTGCAGAAGGACCTGTTAGGTTGCCCCGCGTTCGTGCCTAATCCTCGACCTCACGGGGTCGGGAGCGGGGGACCCAGTTGCGGCCGCAGAGGGCCGCGGGGGGCGAATCGCCACCACAGCGTGGCGTAGCGCATGTGCGCGAGCCCGACAGCTAACCCCGTAGGCGCCACTGACGAAGTCGAAAGGACGTAGCGCATGCCGGGATTGCCGTCGCGTGATCTTGCCGTACTCGACCCCTGGGAAGCCTCCTACGCCCGCTCTCGCGCGCGACGCGAACGGGCCGGGCGCAGGCGCCGCGGCGGCGTCGACGGCCAGTCTCCTCCCGCATCATCCCTGTCCGCGCTGCTGAGCGCCCGTGGAGCGCGCGCTGCGAGCGCCCGTGACCTGGCCGCCAGCGATGCGTGGGAGCTGTCGCTGGGGCGTTCACGGGCACGCAGGCGCGCGCGGGAGCTGCGCTTCGTGCCGGCGGGCACCCGCGCGAAGCGGATCTCGCTGGGCGCGCTGGTCGCGCTGAGCACCGGTCCGACCGCCAGCCTGGCGGACGCGGGCGGGGCGGGCGGGGCCGGGTCCACCGCCGCGGGACCGCCGACGACGACCGAACACATCATCGCGCTCAGCGAAGGCGACGAAGGCCGGCAGGTGGAACTGCTGCAGCGCGCGCTCGGCATCGGCGTCGACGGGGCGTTCGGGCCCGTAACCGAGGAAGCGGTGCGGAGCTTCCAGGCCAGCCACGGCCTGACGATCGATGGGATCGTCGGCCCGCAGACCAGCGCCGCGCTACGCGGCCAGACGCCGGCGCAAGCGTCGGCGGCGGATGGCTCGAGCGGTGAAGAAGCGTCGTCTGGCGAAGCAGCCTCGTCCGGCGAAGGCTCTGGTGGCGGCGGCGCGGTAGCGCGGCTGCAGAGCGCACTGCACCTCACCGCCGACGGCAACTTCGGCCCGGAAACGGAGGCCGCGATCAAGCGGCTGCAGGCGCGGCACGGGCTGACCGTGGACGGAATCGTGGGACCAGCGACGTGGAGCGTGATCGGCGTCAGCGGCGAGCAGACGCTGACACCGCCGGCAGCGGCTGTCGCCGGGGCTCAGCACATAAATCGCCACAGCGCAGACGCGAGCTCGGGCGCAGACACGAGCTCGGGCGAAGCGTTCTCCGCAGGCGCAGGCGCGAGCGGCAATGCGGTGGCGCGGCTGCAGAGCGCACTGCATCTCACCGCCGACGGCAACTTCGGCCCGGAAACGGAGGCCGCGATCAAGCGGCTGCAGGCGCGGCATGGGCTGACCGTGGACGGCGTCGTGGGACCGGCGACGTGGAGCGTGATCGGCGTGAGCAACGAGCAGACCCTGCACCCCCCGCGCTCGGCGCTGACCGGCGGCGGCTCCTCGGGCTCCTCGAGCACCGCCGGGGGCGAAGGCGCCGGCTCGAGCGTGGTCGCGCGGGTGATCGCCGCGGGCGATGAAATCGCGACGCGGCCATACGTGTTCGGCGGCGGGCACGGCTCGTTCCAATCGACCGGCTACGACTGCTCGGGGTCGGTGTCCTACGCGCTGCACGGCGGCGGCCTGTTGAGCTCGCCCGAGGACTCCTCGGCGCTGGAGTCCTACGGCGAAGCGGGCCCCGGCAGGTACATAACCGTCTACGCCAACTCCGAACACGCGTGGATGGTGGTGGATGGCAGACGGTTCGACACGATCGCCCAGCAGGAAACGGGCACGCGGTGGTCGAGCTCGATGATGTCCACGGCGGGCTACGTCGCGCGCCACCCCGCGGGGATGTAGCGCCGCCCCACAAAGCGAACGCCAGTCTGCTCTGAGCGGCACCGGGCGACCCGGCGTAGCGTCTCCCTTACGAGAGGAGGTTTGCTACACCGGGCCGCTGTGCACCGGTATTCCGGCGGAACAGCCGACACCATAGGGCCCGAACCGGGCTCATGACCATGTCTTTTTTGCCCTGTCGACCATCTGCAAGCAACAAGACACAGTCCTGACACAAAGTCCGCTTCCGGTCACCCCGGAGAGCTCCGCTCCAAGTCCGGCACCGACCTCTGCGCGCGAGCCCCGAGAGTTTCGTCCCAAGCGCGGCCTAACTTGATTGCCTCCGCGACTACAGGAGGCAGACGACGATGCTGGCACGCACGAGGACGTTCACGATCGAGGGATTGCAGACACGACCGGTGACCGTCGAGGTCGACATCCGCTCGGGGCTGCCCGCGTTTGCGATCGTCGGACTGGCCGACGCGTCGGTGCGCGAGGCGCGCGAGCGCGTGCAGGCGGCGATCCTGAACTCGGGGTATGAGTTTCCGGCGCGGCGGATCACGGTCAACCTCGCTCCCGGGGACGTGCCCAAGGTGGGCCCGGGGTTGGATCTGGCGCTGGCCTGCGGCGTGCTGGCGGCGAGCGAGCAGCTGCCCAAGGAGAGCCTGGACACGCACGCGCTGTTCGGCGAGTTGGCGCTCGACGGCGGCGTGCGCGGCTGTCAGGGAACGCTCGCGGTGGCGCAGGCGTGCGCCGAGGAACGGGTGGCGACGCTCGTGCTCGCGCCTGAGCGCGCGCGGGAGGCGATGCTGGTGGACGAGCTCGCGGTCGCCGCGACGGGGACGCTGCAGAGCGCGACGCGGGTGCTGAGCGGCGGTCCGCCGGACCCGCTGCCCGACCCGGATGCGCTCGCGGCGGGCGGGAGCGCCGCGAGCGCACGGGGTCCGGACCTGAGCGAGGTGCGCGGCCAGCACCACGCGGTGCGGGCGCTGATCGTGGCGGCGGCGGGCGGGCACAACTGCCTGCTGAGCGGCTCGCCGGGGACGGGCAAGACGATGCTCGCGCAGCGGCTCCCGTCGATCCTGCCGGGGCTCAGCCGACCGGAGGCGATCGAGGTGACGCGCATCCACAGCATCGCCGGCGAGGCCGAAGGCGCGCTGGCGCACAGCCGGCCGTTCCGGGCGCCGCATCACTCGATCACGACCGCGGGGCTCGTGGGCGGCGCGCGCAGGGGGTGGGTCGGAGAGGTGGTGCTCGCCCACCGGGGCGTGCTGTTCCTGGACGAGCTCTCGGAGTTCGCCAAGCCGGCGCTGGAGGCGCTGCGCCAGCCGCTGGAGGACGGGCGTGTGGCGATCGTCAGGGCCAGGCACTCCGCGGTGTATCCGGCGCGGTTCATGCTCGTGGCCGCGACCAACCCGTGCCCCTGCGGGTATGCGGGCGAACGCGAACGGTGCCGGTGCAGCGAAACCGACATGGCGCGCCACCGGCGCAAGCTGAGCGGCCCGCTGCTGGATCGACTCGACCTGCAGGCCAAGCTCGAGAACGCGGGCAGCGAGGGGCTGAGCGCCGAACCGTGGACGAGCTCGCAGAAGGCTCGCGAGCGCGTTGCGCAAGCCCGCGAGCGCCAGGCGCGACGATTGCGCGAGGAGTGCAGCGCGGTGAACGCGCACATGGACGTGCGGCTGCTCGAACGGCACGCGCGCCTGGACGAGCAGGGCCAGCGGATGTTGCGCGACGCCCAATCGCGGGGAGCTCTGAGCGCGCGCGGGCAGCACCGCACGCTGCGCGTGGCGCGCACGATCGCCGACCTGAACGGCTGCGAGCGCGTGCGGATGCGCGACGTCGGCGTGGCACTGTCGCTGCGCCCGGAGACCGGGCTGCGCGGCAGCCGGGCGGCGTGAAAGGGCGTGTGCGATGACCGACGAGACAGGCGCCCCCACGCTGCGAGCAGGCGTCGAGACGCTCTGCCGGCGCTCCTCCGGCTACCCGCCGGCTCTGCGGGAGAGCCCGGACGCCCCCAGGATGCTCTATGTGGTGGGCGGCCGCGAGCGTCTTGCTCGGCTCATGGCCGGGCCCGTGGTGGCGATCGTAGGCAGCGAACGACCGACGGACTACGGGATGGAGATGGCCTTGAGCCTCGCCCGCGGGCTGACCGCTGCGCGCGTGACGGTCCTGAGCGCCTTCGCCAACGGCATCGCCGCCGCCGCGCACACGGGAGCGCTCGAGCTGGATGGGCCGACCGTCACGGTGATGGCCGGTGGCGTCGACGTGGTCGAGCCGGCGGGCAGGCGCGGGTTGTACGAGCGCGTCATCGCGAGCGGGTGCGCCATCGCCGAGCCTCCCTGCGGTACGGCACGACGTCGCTGGGACGCCAGCGCACGGGCACGCACGGTCGCGGCGCTGGCCGCGGTGACGATCGTGGTCGAGGCCGACGACAATCGGTGGGATTTGCGCATCGCCCGAATCGCCCAGGCGCTGGGGCGCACGGTGGCGGCCATCCCCGGTCGGCTCACCTCGCCGGCGAGCAGAGGAACGAACGCACTGCTCGCGGAGGGCGCGCCGCTCGTACGGGGAGCAGCCGACGTGCTCGACCTGCTGTATGGGCTGGGCGTGTCGCGGCTCGACGCCCCCTCGCTGCCGGCGCAGCTGCATCCCCATCTGCGAACGACGCTGGAACGGGTGGGCGCGGGCCAGGACACTCCCGGCAAGCTGACCCGCGCCGGAGACGATCCGGGCGCGACGCTGCTGGCGCTCGCCGAGCTGGAGCTGATGGGCCTGCTCGGCCGAGGCGACGGCGGACGGTACGTACCGCGCCAGAGCCTTGCCGGCGAGTAGAACTCACTCCGGTGGACAGCGACACACCCCAACCGATGATCCCGGCCGGCGGCGCGACGCTCGGCTCCTACACCCCTTTCTCGACCTGGACGCTCGAGACCCACAGCCTCGCCGAGGATCACCGCCGGCAGCCACGGCCGCGAACGTGCTCGTGATCATCGCCATGGGACTCGGCGCGGCGGCGCTGGGCCGCACGCTGAGCGGCTGGTTATGACGGTCCTGCTCGCCCTGCTTGCGTCTGGGTTCATCGGGATATCCGACTTTCTCGGTGGCGCCGCGAGCCGGACCCACAGTCCTCTGCAGGTGACCGTCGTGCTCCACGTGGCGACGCTCGCGACGCTCGTCCCGATCGCAATCGTGCTCGGCGCGAGCGATCTGACCCCGCAGGACGTGGCCCTGGGAGCGGCAAGCGGCCTGGCGACCGGCGTTGCCTACGTCGGCTTCTTCGCGGCCATCGGTCGCGGGCGGATCGGCATCGTCGTGCCCGTGTCGGCCGCCATGACCGCTCTATTGCCAACAGTGGTAGGGATCGCCGGAGGCAACGCGCTATCCACGCTGACGGCGGTCGGCGTCCTGTGCGCGCTCGTCTCGATTCCACTGATCGCCTATGAGGCCGGCGAGGACGAAGCGAGCCCCGAGGACTGGACGGTCGCCCGGCAAATCGCGGTGTCGATCCTGTGCGGCGTCGGCTTCGGCGCGTTCTTCGTCTGCATAGGGCACACCTCGCAGGGCGCGGGGTTGTGGCCGACCGTGGGCAATCTCGCGGTCGCCGCCACGGTGACCGGCGCGATCGCGCTCGCTCGAGGCGTGATACCGAGCTCTGGGTCCATCCCGCGACTGGCCGTCGCCGGCGGTATCGCCTTGGGCGCCGCCGACGCCACCCTCACCACGGCGCTCCAGCGTGGACCGCTGACCGTCGCGTCGGTGCTCGGCAACCTCTATCCCCTCGTCACGATCGCTCTCGGCGTAGCCCTGCTCGGTGAGCGCATACGCCGCTGGCAGGGAGCTGGAATCGCACTGGCGGTCTCAGGCGTCGCGATGATCGCGGCCGGATAGCTCAACCCTGGGTGCGGGCAACGCGCATGCGCCATACCGAGGGATCCACCCCTATAATCGGCCCTCGCGCGGATGTAGCTCAGTTGGCTAGAGCGTCTGCTTGCCATGCAGAAGGTCGAGGGTTCGAGTCCCTTCATCCGCTCTCAAACCGCTGGTGACGGCGGGTTTTGGCAGCCGCTTCCAGAATGTTCGTCACAGCGGACGCCGGCGAGCGTAGTGAAGCGTCCCGGGCACCGCTCCGCCGCGGCTCTCCGCGTGTTCTGGGAGTTGCGGCTCCCCAACGATCGAAAGGCACTTACTCCATGCAACGTCGAACTCTGTCGCTCATCGCCATCCCCGCCACCCTGGCCGCTGCGGCCATCGCCGTCCCGGCGCTCGCCGGAACGGGCACGAGCCCCGCGGCCCATGTTGCCCGCACGCGCACCTGTAACGCCGTGATCGTCATCAGCAATCACCGCCGCATCCGCGCCTGCCTGCTCCGCGGGCCACGAGGCTTCACGGGCCCCGCCGGACCGCGCGGAGCGACGGGCAAAACCGGCCCCACCGGGAAAACGGGGAAAACGGGCCCGGCCGGGAAAAACGGCACGAATGGGACAAACGGCACGAACGGCACGAACGGGACGGCCCGCGCCTACGCGCTCGTACGGCCCACCTCCCCGACCGCGGCCGACCTGATCGGCGCTTCGAACATCACCAGCGTCAGCGAGATCAGCGCAGGTGGTTCGAATGGCGGCGTCTACTGCATCACCCCCGCGGCCGGCATCACCCCCTCCGCCGTCGCGGCCGTCTCCTCCGAGGTCAGCTACAGCGCCGGCGGCGCGCCGGGTACGATCGCCGTAAACGCCCAGCACACGCACTGCCCCGCGAGCACCTTCGAGGTGGACACCTACACTCCCGCCACGACGACGCTCGCGACCGGCTATGCGTTCACGATCATCATCCCCTGACGCCCGCCCTGAGCGCCGACGAGCAGAGGAGCAGACCCGATGGCAGCCACCGACACCGCCGCAGAGCAGCTCATCACGGGAGTGGACTTCGTCGCCGTCTCGACGAGCGACCTCGACACCGCCGTCGCGTTCTACGGCGAGACGCTCGGGCTGGCGATGTCGGTGCATCTGCAGGAGCGCAACTACGCCGAGTTCGAGACGGGAAACCTGACGCTGAGCGTGATCGACGCGGCGAAGATGGGGATGGAGCATCAGGTGCGCGGCCATGAGATCGCGCTGCACGTCGACGACGTGCAAGCCGCGCGCCGAACGCTGGAATCGCGCGGGGTCGCGTTCCGGGGGGACACGCTGGACACGGGCGTATGCCACATGGCGCTGTTCAACGACCCCGACGGCAACCCGCTGATGCTGCACCACCGCTACGCGCCGCGCCCACCTCGCCCATAGATCAGGACGGCGGCGCGCGCCGCGTATGCGCACTACCCTGCACGGAGATGCTGTTTACACGCAAGCCGCCCAGCGCGATCAACGCGGCCGACGCCCTGCCCGGGCGAACCACCGAGATGCGCGTGCCCGCGCGACATCAGGTACTGGGGGCTCCGCTGCAGCCGCCGTTCCCCGAGGGCATACAGATCATCGTGTTCGGCATGGGCTGCTTCTGGGGAGCCGAGCGGATCTTCTGGCAGGTCGACGGCGTCTACACCACGGCGGTCGGCTACGCGGGCGGATTCACGCCCAACCCGACCTACGAGGAGGTGTGCTCGGGTCAGACCGGTCACGCCGAGGTCGTGCTGGTCGCATTCGACACCGCCCGCACGAGCTTCCAGGAGATGCTGAGGCTGTTCTGGGAGGGCCATGACCCGACGCAGGGCATGCGCCAGGGCAACGACGTCGGCAGCCAGTACCGCTCGGCGATCTACGTCGGCGACAAGGCTCAGCGAACCGCGGCGCAAGCCTCACTCGAGGCTTATCAGCGGATGCTCACCGCGGCGGGCCATGGCGAGATCACAACCGAGATAGCCCAGATCGACGACGAGGCTCACCCGTTCTACTACGCCGAGGACTACCACCAGCAGTACCTCGCCAAGAACCCCGGCGGCTACTGCGGCCTCGGGGGGACCGGTGTGAGCTGCCCGGCGGGTCTCGCAAATCCTGCGTAGAACGACCGCGACCCCGCCGGATGACGGGGCCGCAAGCCGTCTCGTTGTCCTACCGGGACACGCCCTCCGTCCGTGGGGTGGACGGAGAGCGCGGCCCGGAAGCTCCTCGTACCTACGTGGCGCTGCCAAGCGCGGGCTCGCTGCCGCTCGGCTGCCACGCCGGCGGGTGCGGTCCGCCGAGCGTGGGCACGTCCGAGGGGTAGACCTCGTTGCCGTGGATCGCGTGATCGCCGATCTCGAGCTCCTCGTCGGAGAGGCGCAGGGGCATGACGATGCTCACGAGCTTCAGCAGGACAAACGTCATCGCACCGCTGAAGACGATCACAAACGCCGCGGCCTCGGCCTGCCAGCGCAGCAGCGTCCAGCTGCCGCCGTTGAACAGGCTTTCTTTGCCCGGCAGGTTCGACGCGCCGTGGATGCCGATGTACTCGACCAGGTGCGGATCGGCGAACAGGCCGACCATGAGACCGCCGCAGAGCCCGGCGATGCCGTGAGTGTAGATCACCCCCAGCGTATCGTCGACGTGCCTGAACACGGGCGCTCGACTCAGGAACCTGATCGCCATCCACACGATCGTCGAAGCGATCACACCGACGGCGATGGCTCCGTAGCCGTTGACGAAACCGGCGCACGGCGTAATCGCCACCAGCCCGGTGATCATCCCGTTGACCGAGCCGATCAGCGAGGGCTTGTCGCGGAAGGCGTAGTCCCAGAAGATCCACACGAGCATCGCCACGGCGGTGCACAGGTTCGTGTTGATCACGGCCGCCGAGGCGTTGGCGCCCGCATAGTAGGAGTCCCCACCATTGAACCCGTTCCAGCCGAGCCACAGCAGGCCGGCGCCCGCCGCGACCATCAGCAGGTTGTTGGGCGCGTCGACCTCGCGGTCGCGTTGCAAGCGCGGTCCGATCACCGCCGCCGCCACGAACCCGGAGATGCCCGCCGCCAGGTGGATGACGTAGCCGCCGGAGTAGTCCAGCGCGCCGTGCGCGGCGAAGTAGCCGCCGCCCCAGATCAGAAACGCGTTGACCGTGTACACGAACGTGATCCACAAGAGCACAAATGGGATCCAGGCCTTGAAGCTGATCCGCCCGAGCACCGATCCGAGCATCAGGATCGGGGTGATGGCCGCGAACACGAACTGGAAATACACGAGCGAGGCCATCGGGAAGTGGAACGGCGGGCCTTCAGTGATCGATGGGATGATCGCCTGACCCTCCTCGGCCCCGGTCGACAGGACGGTGCCCGAACTGCCCCACATCGTGCCGATGAATCCTTTGGTGCCAAAGATTCCTGACCCGCTCTTAGCGATCGGCGTGCCGAAGCCCATCTTGAACGCCCACAGGCACCAGGCCACGAGCACCAGGCAGAACGCGACGAACGTGAGCATCATGCTGTTGACCGACCAGCGCTTCTGCATGACCCCGCCGTAGAGCACGGCGAGACCGGGGAGGCTCATCAGCCCGACGAACGTCGCGGCGGTCATCTGCCACGCGTTGTCTCCGGCGTTGAGCCACGACGGGTATGCGAGCCATTCTGCTGTGGCAAGGACGGACATACGCCTCCATTTCTCTCTCTGTCGGTGCAGCCGGGCCGCCGCCCGCATCCGCGGACGACGAAACGACAAATTGCGGTCCGCACATGTAAACCGGCGCGAGCCCCTCGGGGTAGGGACACCGTGGCCAACAGTTGGCCGGCGGGTTTCGACATTTGTCGAGGACGCCCGAGAGCCGGCTTCAGCCGAACGGGAAGCCCGCGCGCCGGCAGGCGGCGCGCAATTCAGCCGCGGCGCTCTTGAACGCCTGCGGCGCGGCGCACACGCTGCGCGCGCGCTCCCCGCACGCGTGCTCGGTCGCGCCGCCGAGCGTGGAGGCGAACGTGACTTCGATGCAATCCCGGCGCGGCGGCGCGCCGCTCGTGAGAGCGTATGCGCCGAGCCCGATCACGGCGAGGACCGCGCATGCCAGCAGCGCCGCGACGATCGCCCGCTCGCGCCTGCCCCAGCGCAGCGGTTCGGACAGCCGCTTGGACTGATCCATCATGATCATGGCGCCGAGCCTACCCTGCCTATGATGCGGGCGTGTCCGGTGCGGCGACGTCCGGCGCGGACTGCGCGACCGACTCCGACGCGGCTCCGGGCTGGAAGCAGAGCGCGGCCGAGTTGATGCAGTAGCGCTGTCCGGTCGGTCCCGGTCCGTCGTCGAACACGTGCCCGAGATGCCCGCCGCAGGTGCGACACACGACCTCGGTGCGACGCATGAACAGGCTGTTGTCGGGCCGCAGCTCGACGGCCTGCGCGACGGCCGGCTCGGTGAAGCTCGGCCAGCCCGTGCCGGAGTCGAACTTGGTGTTCGAGTCGAACAGCTCCGTGCCGCAGGCGGCGCAGCGGTAGGAGCCCGATGCCTTGTTGTAGACGAGCTCGCCCGTGAACGGCGCCTCGGTGCCCGCCTTGCGCAGCACCTCGTACTGGGCGGGCGTCAGCTGCTCGCGCCACTCATCCTCGGACTTGACGACGGTGGGTTCGCTCACATGCCCGTTCTAGCACCCTCGCAAGTCGCCGTGCGAGTTGATAGCATGATGTTTACGTTCACGTCAGCTTTGTGCCGTAACCGAGGAGCACCGCTTGGCCGCCACGCCCCCCGTCTCATCACCCTCACCCGACGGCACACGGAGATCCCGCATCGGGGTCGCCGAGAGCCACGCCAACTACAAGTGGTGGGCGCTGTCCTGCACGAGTCTCGGCATGCTGCTCGCGGCGACCAACTCGGGCACGCTGATCATCGCGCTGCCCGACCTCGAGCGCTCGCTGCACGCCAGCCTGCTCGCGCTCGTGTGGGTGATCCTCGCCTACCTGATCGCCGCCACCGTGCTCGTGCTGATGGCGGGACGGCTGTCCGACCTGTTCGGGCGCAAGCGCGCCTACGTCGGCGGATTCCTGGTGTTCGCCATCGCCTCCCTCGGAGCAGGATTCTCGCCGGACGCGACGGTTCTGATCGGCTGGCGCATCCTGCAGGGCATCGGCTCGGCGTTCCTGTTCGCGAACGCCGCCGCGCTCGTCACCGACGCGTTCCCGCGCGAGGAACTGGGCCTGGCGATGGGCGCCAACACGATGGTCGCCGCGATCGGGCTCGTGCTCGGGCCGGTGCTCGGCGGGGCGCTCGTGGCGATCAGCTGGCACTGGGTGTTCTGGTTCAACGTCCCGCTCGCGCTCGCCGGCGCCGCCTGGGGGGCGCTGATCCTGCGCGAGCTCGCTCGGCGCGAGCACGTGCAGAGCTACGACGTGCTCGGCACCACGACGTTCGTGCTCGGGCTCACCGGGCTGGTGCTGGGCGTGTCCCGCGGCGGGCTCAGCGGCTGGAACGACTCGCTCGTGATCGGCGGCTTGACGGCGGCGGTCGTGCTGCTGCCCGCATGGGTTGTTATAGAGCGCCGCTCGCGCGCGCCGATGCTCGACCTGAAGTTGTTCGATAACCGCCTGTTCGCCGCGGCGACCGCGGCCGCGTTCATCAACGGGCTCGCGCGGTTCGCGCTGATGTTCCTGTTCGTGTTCTACTACCAGGGCGCCCAGTCGAACTCGCCGATCGAAGCCGGCGTCAAGCTGATGCCGCTGGCGCTGGGCATGCTCGTCGCCTCGCCGCTGGCGGGGATATACGCCGACCGGCACGGCTCGCGCGCGCTGGCCGCCCTGGGCATGCTCGTCAGCGCGGTCGGCCTGGCCGGGATGACGACTCTGGGAGTGGGCACCGCCTACTGGCAGAGCGCGGTCTGGCTGGCGCTCGTGGGCGTCGGCTCGGGCATGTTCAACAGCCCCAACACCGCCGCGATGATGGGCGCCGTCCCCGCCCAACGGCGCGGGATCGCCGCGGGCGCGCGCACGCTCGTGCAGAACACGGGCGCTGTGCTGTCGATCGCGTTCGTGCTCGCGATCGTCACCTCGGCGATACCGAAAGCGACGCTGTTCGCCGTGTTCTCCGGCCTGGCGAAAGGACTGTCGGCGGAAAAGCTTGCCCCGTTCATCCACAACATGCACGTGGCCCTGTGGGTGCTCGCGGCGACCAGCCTCCTCGGCGCCTTCGTATGCCTGCTGCGCCCGCGCCATGCGGAGTCCCGCGAGAGCTACGCGCGCGAGGCGCAGGCTGGAGTACGAGCGTGAGCATGGAGACGCCCAGCCTGCGCATCGGCGATGTCGCCAAGCTGGTCGGCACGACGCCGCGGACGATCCGCTACTACGAGGAGATCGGCCTGCTCCCCGAGGCGCCCTCGCGCCCGTCGGGCGGACATCGCGTATACACCGACGCCGAGGTCGAGCGGCTGCGCGAGGTGATGCGCTTGAAAGAGCTGCTCGGGGTCACGCTGGATGAGCTCAAGACGCTGCTCGCCGCGGAGGAGTCGCGCGCGAGCGTGCGAGCGCAGCTGCGCCGCGAGGACGTCGATCCTGACCGGCGGCGCGAGCTGCTCGAGGAGGCACTCGGCCACATCGACCGTCAGCTCGAGCTCGTCGAGCGTCGCGCCGCCGAGCTGGCCAAGCTCAAAGCCGAGCTGAGCGAGACCCGCAAGCGCGTACGTCGCAAGATCCGCGAGCTGGAGACGCCGGCCGAAACGGGGATACCGGCCGAAAGGGGGAAGCTCGCCGGAGGCGAGTGTCACCCCGCTTCGGTCGAAGGCGCGTGTCTCCCGGCTGCGGCCGAGGGCGCATTCCCACCGGTGCCGGCGCCGCCCGAGTCCACGCCGGAGCCCGCACGATGAGAGCGCTGGATCGGTAATGGAGCGCAAGTGGTGGACGTTGATCGCGGTCTCGGTGGCGATCTTCATGCTGCTGCTGGACATCACGGTCGTGAACGTCGCGCTGCCCGACATCCAGCGCTCGCTGCACTCCTCGTTCTCGGACCTGCAGTGGGTCGTCAACGCCTACGCGCTGACGCTCGCCGCGTTCCTCTTGACCTCCGGCTCGGTGGCCGACCTGATCGGACGCAGGCGCGTGTTCGTCGTGGGTCTGGTGGTGTTTACAACCTCATCGGCGATCTGTGGCCTGTCCACCACGCCGCTGATGCTGAACCTCGCGCGGGCGGTGCAGGGCACCGGCGGGGCGATGATGTTCGCCACGGCCCTAGCGCTGCTCGCCCAGGCGTTTCACGGCAGGGAGCGCGGGACGGCCTTCGGCGTATTCGGCGCGGTGACCGGCGGAGCCGTGGCGATCGGACCGGTGCTCGGCGGGGTCATCACCTCGGGCATCGGCTGGGAGTGGATCTTCTTCGTCAACGTGCCGATCGGCGTGCTCGCCGTGTTTCTCACGCTCAGCCGCGTGGAGGACTCGCGCGACCCGAACGCCACGGGGGTGGATTGGCCGGGGCTGGTGACGTTTTCCGGATCGCTGTTCCTGCTCGTCTACGCCCTCGTGCAGGGCAACCAACGTGGCTGGGGGTCGACGGAGATCGTCGCCTTCCTGATCGGCGCCGCCGTTTTGATGACGCTGTTCGTCGTCGTCGAGCACCGTCAATCCCAGCCGATGCTCGACCTGTCGCTGTTTCGCCGTCCGGCCTTCAGCGGCGCGAGCATCGTCGCGTTCACCCTGTCCGGTTCGTTCTTCGCCATGTTCTTGTACCTGACGCTCTACATCCAGGACGTGCTCGGCTACACCCCGCTGCAGGCGGGACTGCGGTTTCTGCCCTCGACCCTGCTGTCGTTCGTCGTGGCGCCCATCGCGGGCAGGCTGAGCGTGCGCATGCCGGTGCGCCTGCTGCTCGGCTCGGGCCTCGTGCTGATCGGGATCGGCCTGTTGACCATGACGACGATCGACGCCGCCTCCAGCTGGACCGCGCTGGTTCCGGGCTTCCTCTTGGCCGGCACGGGCGTGGGGCTGGTCAATCCGCCGCTGGCCTCCACCGCGGTCGGGGTGGTGCCCGCCGCGCGCAGCGGGATGGCCTCCGGCATCAACTCGACCTTCCGCCAAGTCGGCATCGCCACGGGGATCGCCGGACTGGGCGCCGTGTTCCAACACAGCGTGACTCACGGCACGACCGCTGCGCTCGTCGCGAGCGGACAAGCGCGCGAGATCCTCAGCACGGCCCACGGCCACCTCGGCACGCTGCTTCAGTCCGGCGAAGTCAGCCGTATCGCGCGGTCCCTCTCCCCCGCCGCGCGCGCGGCCCTGAATCACTCCTACCGCGTGGGGTTCACCGGAGCGTTCACGACGATCGCCGTCATCGCCGCGACGGTCGCCCTCCTCGGCGCGGTGCTGGCATTCGCGCTCGTGCGCACCCGCGACTTCGTCTCCGCCGGGGAGCTGCCGGTCTCCCAGGAGGAGCCCGAGCCTCTGATGACCGCCGCGAGCTGACACCTCGCCGATCACGACCTCTCCACGCGGGGCGCGATCAGCCCGCGGGGCTCCTCGCCTCGTTATGCCCGTCACACGCAATCACCGGCAGCCGTGGATAGCGCGGATAAGCTGGGTCGGTGCGCGAGCGAGCGCACAGCGAGAAGACCGAGCCGCGGGTGTTGCGCACTTCGACCTGGTGCTCGCACGTGTCGCACAACCCCGCTCCCAGGCCGGGAGGTGGGGGCAGCGATGGACCGCAGGACATGACCGCAGCGTAATACGAGCGCCGCCGATGCCTTCGATCTCCGACCAATCGCCACCGCCGACCGGCCCCTGCAATAATCGTTGACCGTACAACTATGACGACCTTCTATCGACTCCTCGGATTTCTGCGCCCCTACAAGCGCGGCATGATCGTCTCGTGGACGCTGGCGAGCCTGGCGATGGTGATGACCGTCGCGCTCCCCGCCCTGACGGGCCGTGCGGTGCAGATCATCGGCACCGGCGTAGCAGCCCAGCCGCACCACACCGCCGCGCGGGCAAGCGAGCGCCACGAACTGACGCTGATCGCCGGCGCGATCGCGCTCGTCGTGCTGGTGCGCTGGGGCCTGACCTACTGGCGGCGGATGGTCGCCGGGCGACTGTCGCTGGGCGTCGAATACGACCTGCGCAAGCTGCTCTACGGCCACCTGCAACAGCTCGAGCTCGGCTTCTTCGACCGCCAGCAGACGGGCCAGCTGATGTCGCGTGGGACCGTCGACCTGCAGGCTGTGCGCTTCTTCCTCGGCTATGGGCTCGTGTTCATCCTGCAGTCGATCCTCACGATCGCGCTCGCGGGGATCGTGATGATCGCGACCGAACCGCGGCTGGGGCTGATCTCACTCGCGCCCGTGCCGTTCGTGGTGCTCATCTCCTACCGCTACGGCCGCCGCGCGCGACCGGCGATCCAGGAGACCCAGCAGCGCATCGCCGAGCTGACCGCGGACGCCGAGGAGAACATCTCCGGCGTGCGCGTCGTCAAGGCCTTCGCCCGCGAGCCCCGCCAGCTGCAGCGCTTCCAGCACAGCGTCGGGCGCGTGTTTCATCAGGCGATGGTCGCCACCCGGCTGGAAGCGAAGTACAACCCGATGATCGGCTTCCTGCCTCAGCTCGGCCTCGCCGCGGTGCTGCTGATCGGGGGTCAGTCCGTGATCCACGCCAATCTCACGCTCGGCCAGTTCACCGCGTTCTACCTGTACCTGAACATGCTCATCGCGCCGATGCGCACGCTCGGCGTGATCCTCAACCTGGCCCAGCGCGCAACCGCTTCGGGCGCACGCCTGTTTCAAGTCCTCGACCGCGCCCCACGTCTGACCGCACCGCCCGGCGCGCCACCGTTGCCGGCGGGCAACGGGCACGTGCAACTGCAGCGCGTCACCCTGCGCTACGACGACTCCGACGAGTTCGGCGCGGCCTACTCCGCGACGCGCTCGCCGAACGGCGATTCGCCGGTCCACGCCGCGCGGGCGGTACTGAGCGACGTCGACCTGGACGTGCCCGCCGGATGCACGGTCGCGCTCGTGGGCGGCACCGGCGCGGGCAAGACCAGCCTCGTCTCGCTGATCTCGCGACTGTACGACGTGAGCTCGGGGCGGGTGCTGCTCGACGGCGCCGACGTGCGCGAGGTCAACCTGCGCTCGCTGCGCCAGGCCGTCGCGGTCGTCAGCGACGACCCGTTCCTGTTCTCGCAGACCGTCGCCGAGAACATCGCCTACGCGCATCCCGACGCCACGCTCGCGGCGATCGAACAGGCCGCTCGCCGCGCTCAGGCCCACGAGTTCATCGAGCACCTGCCCGACGGCTACGACACCCGCGTGGGTGAGCGCGGACTGACGCTGTCCGGCGGTCAGCGCCAGCGGCTGGCGATCGCCCGCGCGCTGCTCGCGAACCCGCGCGTGCTGATCCTCGACGATGCCACCTCCTCGGTGGACGCCTCGACCGAGCGCCGGGTCAAGCTCGCGCTGGATGAGGCGATGGCCGGGCGGACCACGTTCATCATCGCCCACCGTCTTTCCACGATCGCACTCGCAGATGAGATCGTCGTGCTCGACCACGGCCGGATCGCGGCACACGGCAATCACGAAGAATTGTTGGAGGCCTCCGAGCTGTATCGCGAGATCGTCGAGAAGGGACTCCCCGATCATGTCTTCCTCACGCGCGAGCTGCCAAGAGAACGCGAGGTGAGCGGGATATGAGCACGTATGGCGGCGCTGGATCGGCGTCCTTACCGATCGGAGATCACGGGATCTCCGATCGGCCAGCACGCGTACCGAGTACGCCACGCTCCCTGCGTTCTTGCCCAGCTTGCCCTACGTACTCATATCGGCGCAATGGGTCCCCAGAGGTGAGCGGGATATGAGCGCGCACGGCGGCGCGCGGATGGCGAGCGGTGGCGGTATTGGTCGCTCGCAGTGGGCGGGCGAGCGCGCCACGAAAGGCACGCGCGGGCGCAACCTGCGCGGCCTGCTGAGGCTGCTGGGGCCCTACCGCCTGCGCGTGAGCGCGATGCTGGTGGCGCTCGTGCTCGGCACGGCCGCCTCGCTGGCGCCCCCGCTGCTGGCCAAGATCGCGATCGACGAAGGGATCGACCGCCACGACACCCGCACGCTCGTGCTGGTCGTGATCGCGTTCCTGTTCTCGGCGCTGCTCGTGTGGGCGATGACTTACGCGCAAACATATCTCGTGGGCTGGGTCGGCCAGCGCGCGCTCGCGGACCTGCGCATCCGCATCTTCACCCACCTGCAGCACCAGCCGATCGGCTTCTACGAGAGCCGCCCCGCCGGAGTGCTGATCTCGCGCATGACCAACGACGTCGAGGCGTTGGAAAGCCTCGTGACGGATTCGGTGGTGACGCTGTTCCAGGCCGGCCTCACGCTCGTCGGCGCCGTCGCGGTGCTGCTGTACCTGGATGTAAAGCTAGCCCTGCTGACGTTCTGCGTCGTCCCGTTTGTGCTCGCCGGCTCGATCTGGTTTCGGCTCGTCTCGGCTGGCGCGTTCCGGCGCACGCGTGAGACGATCGGCGCGATCACCGCCTACCTGCAGGAGACCCTGTCCGGGATTCGCGTCGTGCGCAGCTTCGGCCAGGAGCCCCACCACGAGGCGCGGTTCGCCGAGCTCAACATCGACAACTGCGACGCCAACATGGTTACGGTGCGACTCAACGCCGCCTACTTCCCGACGGTGGAAATGCTCTCCGGCATCGCGCTCGCGGTGATCGTCCTCTACGGCGGCTTTCAGGCACTGGAAGGCCATATCACCGCAGGCACCGTCGTCGCGTTCGTGGGAACGCTCTCGTATCTGTTCGAACCGATACAGCAGCTCTCCCAGCTCTACACCACCTATCAGTCGGGGATGGCCGCCCTGGAGAAGATATTTCAGCTGCTGGACATCACACCAGACCTGACCGACCGGGCCGGGGCGATCGCGCTCGAGCGCATCCGTGGAGAAGTCCGGTTCGAGGACGTCTCGTTCGCATACAACCCCCGCAGGCGCACCAACCGCACGGCCGTCGCGAACTCGGCAGGGTCATCCGAGGAGGCGCCCGAGGAAGTGAAGGCGCTCCAGGACATTGATCTGACGATCCCCCCTGGTCAGACGGTGGCGCTCGTGGGCGCCACCGGAGCGGGCAAGTCCACGATGGCCAAGCTCGTCGCGCGCTTTTATGACCCGACGTCCGGACGCATCCTCGTCGACGGACACGATCTGCGCGAGGTCTCGAGCGATTCGCTTCGCTCGCAGATGGGAATCGTGCCCCAGGAGGCCTTCCTGTTCTCGGGAACCGTCCGCGAGAACATCGCCTTCGGCAGACCCGACGCGAGCGAGGAGCAGGTACGCGAGGCCGCGGCGGCGGTCGGCGCGCAGGAGTTCATCGCAGAGCTCGCCCACGGCTACGACACCGAGGTCGGCGAGCGCGGCGCGCAGCTCTCCTCCGGCCAGCGCCAGCTGCTCGCGTTCGCCCGCGCCCTGATCGCCGACCCGCGCATCCTCATCCTCGACGAGGCCACCTCCAACGTGGACCTGCACACCGAGGGTCGCATCGAGGCCGGCCTGCGCCGCCTGCTCGCGGGACGCACCGCGATCGTGATCGCCCATCGCCTGTCCACGATTCGCCAGGCCGGGCGCATCGTCGTGCTCGAGCACGGTCGTATCGTCGAGCAGGGGACGCACGACGAGTTGGTCGCCGCGGGTGGGCGCTACTACGAGCTGTATCGCGACTGGGCCACGCAGACCGCAGCGTAGGGGTTGGTGCCGCGTACGGCCCAGGGATGGGTCGTACGCGCATGGGGAGACCAGGCTGTCTAAGCAGCGTCGACGGCGCTCGGAGGCTCGATGATGCGCTCTGCTCCGTCGGGGTATACGAGTACTACAGGTCGCCCTTCGAGGGCATATCTGGCGAGACTCTGACCAAGATTGGGAATATCAGCGCCCACAAACGCGGACCGGTTCGGATATCGATCGGGCCGTTCCTCGATCGCGTCATCGATTGCGGCGTCGAACCGCTTCGAGGCCATTTCGCTGCCCGGGGTACGTTTCTTGTTACTCACCGTCGCCATGATTCAATCATCTCCATATAGCCGCTTTGAACCGCCCCAATCGCGCTCCGCATGGCCTCGCCCGCGGAACCATGATGGAAACTCTCTGGAGACTGCTTGACGCCCTCCCGATTATATCGGTGCATGTCATGGGTCTCATGAGTGTTGTCATAGACCCGGACCGTGCGCCACTCTCCCCGCTCGCATGCCAGTAGCACGACCACATAATCGACGACGGTTCTCCGCCGCCTCAGGTAGCGCACATCGATATCAGCGTAATCAGAGAGTTCGTAGCGATAGCTCGTCTCCCGCAACGGCACACCGCTGAGGAGATCCCGGTAAGGGTCGTCCGAACCCACATCCTCTACTCCGACGACACTCGCCGAACGGGACATATCGATCGAAGTCGCTATCGCGACTGGCCACGCAGGCTGCGGGCGTTGTGCGTCTCAATAAGCTCCGGGACAGGGATTCGAACCCCAAATTCCTGCTCCAGAGGCAGGCGTGTTGCCGGTTACACCATCCCGGACCGGACACCCAAGAATAGCGACCGGCCCCGCGACGCCTGCCTACGCCTGCGCGGGCGATCCGTTCGGCGCGAAGTACGCGGTGATCGACTGCTCGAGGCCCGGGTCCAGCACCAGCAGGACCTCGTCGCCGTCTTCGATCACGGTGTCGGGCTTGGGCACGAAGCCCGAGCCGCCGCGCAGCACCGAGATGATCAGGCTGCCCTCGGGCAGGTCGATGTCGACGATGCGCCGACCCACGACGGGCGCATCGGGGCCGACCTCGAGCTCGATGATCTCCAGGCGCTCCTCTTCCAGGGCGAGCAGGTGCACGAGGCCGTAACGGGGCACCTCGTGCTCGATCAGCCGCAGGATCAGATCGGTCGCGGAGACCGCGGGCTGGATCCCCAGCAGGCGGAAGTGGTCGTGGTTGCGGGGGTTGTTGACGCGCGCGATGATGCGATCGCACAGGTACTTCTCCTTGGCGACCTGGCACACGAGCATGTTGTCCTCGTCGTCGCCGGTCACGGCGATCACGAGGTCGGCGCGCTGGATGCCGGCGCGCTCGAGCACCCACAGCTCGGTGGCGTCGCCGTACTGGGCGGCGTGCTCGAACTCCTCCTCGATCGCCAGGTAGCACGGGCGCGAGGACTCGATCAGCGTGACCTCGTGACCCTTGACGATCAGCTCGCGGGCGAGATTGCGACCCACCTTGCCAGCTCCCACGATGATCGCGTACACGCTGGGACCCCCTGCCTCAGGCCGGCTCTGGCGCGAGCGCGCGCTCGAACATCTCGATCGCGTGCTTGGTCGGGGAGATCGTGTCCAGGCCCTGTTCGCCGTACCAGTTGGCGCGCGCCGGGTCCATCACCCGCACGATCACCTTCTCCACGCCGAACCGCTTCTGCGCGATCTGGGCGATGATCAGGTTGGTGTTATCGCCGTCGGTCGAGGCGATGAACACGTCCGCGCGCTCGATGCCGGCGGCGATCAGCGCGTCGGTCTCGAGTGCCGTGCCGACCGTGAACTGGCCTTCGGCGTCCTCCCAGCTGCGACTCTGACCGGCATCCAGGCGCTCATGCGAGAGCGGATCCTCGTCGAGCACGGAGACTTCGTGTCCGGCGGCCAGCGCGGACTTGGCGACGGCCGAGCCGACGCGGCCGGCGCCCACGATCATGACGAACATGGGGACGCCCGAACGCTGCCGGCACTTGCAAGATGACCCATCTGCGCGGAGATTAGACCATGTGCGGCGGCGTTCCTCAGGAGCTCGCGGCCGCGAGCTGCTCCGTGCGCCGCTCGGCCTCGTCCGCGGCTGCGGGCGCGGTGACGATCACGCGACAGCCGGCCTTGGCGATGACGTACTTGGTGACGTCTCCGACGAAGTCCTCCAACGGGCCGCCGCGCCCCCCCAGGCGCGCTCCGCCGCGGATGCGCGAGGGCTCCTCGGCGGCGAGCACGATCGCCTCCACGCCGCGCCGTCTGGCCTCCTCGACGATCGCATAGCCTGCGCGGCGCGTCCTGACGGTGGCGGTGGCGACCTGCACGCCCGTGTACTCCTCTCCCACGGCCTTGGCCCGTGCCAGCGCCTGACGCGCGTGCTTGACCTGCGCCTCGGACAGGCGCGCGTCCAGCGGCAGCGACATCGGGATCACGAACATCCACACGGCCTCGATCGTCGCGGTGTCGATCGCGGCCTCGTCGGTCTGAACGCCTGAGACCAGCAGCGCCGCGGTCTGCACGATGTCCTCGTCCAGCGCGGTGCCGAGCAGCGGCACGAGGATCGAGCCGTAATCCCGTTCGGCGCTCGGCTCGGAGCGCAGCATCTGCGGCGAGACGGTGACCCGTCGCAGCAGCGAGGTCTCATCCGCGCGGCGGTAGACGACGTACAGCACGATCCCCACCGCCATCCAGCCCAGGCCGACGTAGCGCGCGGGTTCGTGCACGAGCATCACGGCCAGCCACCCGGCCGCGGAGACGAGCGCGCCGAACGCCGCCGGCAGCGGCAGCTCGCCGCTTCTCAGCCTGATCGACAGCGGCACCTTGTAGGGGCGGTCGCGATCGGGCTCGGAGTAACGCAGCCTGCAGATCGACAGGTGCGCGATCGTGAACGCGAGCATCGCCCCGAACGCATACAGGCCGACGAGAAAGTCGAGGCTCTCCGAGGCGGCCAGCCCCGCCGCGATCACGCCGGCGAGCACGATCAGCACGTACGGCGTCGAGCGCTGCGGATGCAGCCGCCCGAGACCGCTGGGGATCTGGCGGTTGGTCGACAGCGAGTAGGCCAGGCGCGAGAGCCCCAGCATCGCCGAGTTGGCGGCCGCCACCAGCGTCAGCGTCGCCAGCGCGCCGACGAGATACATGAGGCTCTGCGCGAGCCAGTGCGGGTGCATCTGCGTGACGATGCCGATCACTGGATCGTCCAGATAGCGCCCGGCCAGCGCGGTATGGCCGCCGCGCACGGGCAGCGCCGTGACGGCCACGAGCGCGATCCCCACGTACCCGAGCACGACCGTCGCGGTGCCGCTGGCGACCATCCGGCGCAGGCCCGCGCGACTGATGCGCACCTCTCCCGCCAGCCCGGCGGCGGACTCCAGGCTCGTGAACGCGATCGCGGCGATCGTCAGCGCGAACACGAAGCTCGACCACGTCGGCGCGCTGCCGAGATGGATCGGGGAGAGCAGCGTGTGCGGGTCGAAGAACAGCACGAGCCCGAGCACGACGATCAGCAGCTGCAACAAAAGGTCGCCGATCACGAGCATGCCGATCCGCCGCGCACGGCGATCGCTGAAGCCGCGGATGTTGGCGAGCACGACCCACGCGATGAACGCGAGCGACAGCAGCAGCGCCTCGGTGCGGTTGCCCAGCGGATGCCAGAACACGCGCAGGTACTGAGTCGCCGAGTAGGTCGTGACGGCGATCAGGATCGTGTAGTCCAGCAGGACGGCCCAGCCGGCGATGAAGCTGACGAGCTCGTTGAACGCGTACCGCGCGAACACGGTCGCCCCGCCGCGATCCTGGTGCAGGGAGGCGCCCTCGACGTAGGTGAGCGCGGCGAGTCCGAAGAACAGCGCCGCGAGCAGGAACACGACTGGCGTCAGACCCAGCGCGTGACCGGCGATCACGCCGAGCGAGAAGTAGATCGCGCTGGCCAGCGAGGTGTAGACGATCGCGAACAGCCGCGGCGAGCCGATGCTGCGTTTGACGATCACGCGTGAGCGCGCCGCCAGCTCGGCGGTCGCGCGCTCGACCTCGGCGACGCTCTGCTCGACCTCGGCAGCGGCGTGCTCCAGTCCCGCTCCCGCGGGCGTGCCGCCGCCTCCGGGCCCCTCCGGCGAGCTCATGCTCCCCGACCCCGGCGCTTCTCCACGTACATGCGTCCTGCGCCCGCGGCGATGAACAGCGCGCCGAGCAGCAGCCGCGGCGAGACGACGCTCCCGTGCCCACTCACGGCCTGCACGACCAGCGCCACGCCGATCGCCGCCATCAGCAGGGAGAGCACGCGCGTGCCCGCGCGGTGAGCCTGTCCGCCGTTCATCTCACCTGGAGCTTATTCGCGCGGTGGGCGCGATCGGACGTCTTATCGATCTGCTGCCGGGAACGCGCATGCGCCGCCTGGCGGAGCCGCACATGTGCGCTCCGAGACGGGGACGGCTCACCCCATCAGCTTTCGATAGGTCATGCGGCCCGGCCTCAGCAGCCGGACACTCAGGCGATGAGCGGAATGATCAATATCGCAACGATGTTGGCGACCTTGATCATCGGGTTGATCGCCGGCCCGGCGGTGTCCTTGAACGGATCGCCGACCGTGTCGCCGGTCACCGAGGCGGCGTGGGCTTCCGAGCCCTTGCCGCCGAAGGAGCCGTCCTCGATCAGCTTCTTGGCGTTGTCCCACGCGCCGCCGCCGGAGGTCATCATCACGGCGAAGAAGTAGCCGACGACGATCACGCCGATCAACAGGCCGCCGAGCGCCTGCTCGTCGATCAGCCCGACGATCAGCGTCAAGAGGATCGGCAGCAGCGAGGGCAGGATCATCTCGCGCTGGGCGGTGCGCGTGACGATGTCCACGCAGGTCGCGTAGTCGGGCTCTTCGGAGTAGTCCATGATCCCGGGGTGCTCGCGGAACTGGCGGCGCACCTCCTCGACCACGGCGCCGCCGGCGCGACCGACGGCCTCGATCGAGAGCGAGGCGAACAGGCACACCATCAGCCCGCCGAGGATCAGCCCGATCAGCACCGAAGGCTCGTTGATGCCGAAGGAGATCAGGTGCCCGGCCCTGAGCTCGAGTTCTTTCTCAAAGCCGGCGAACAGCACGATCGCGGCGAGCACGGCGGAGCCGATCGCGTAACCCTTGGTCACGGCCTTGGTCGTGTTGCCGACCGCGTCCAGGCGATCGGTGACCTTGCGCACCTCCTCGGGCAGGTCGGCCATCTCGGCGATGCCGCCGGCGTTGTCGGTGATCGGGCCGAACGCGTCCAGGGCGACGATCAAGCCCGTCAGCGAGAGCAGCCCCACGGCGGCGACGCCGATGCCGTAGATGCCGGTGACGCCGCCGCCCGCGAGCTTCCACGAGCCGAGGATGCCGAGCACGATCACGATCGCAGGCAGCGCCGTGGCCTGCAGTCCGGAGGAGAAGCCCTGGATGATGTTCGTCGCGTGGCCCGTGATCGACGCTTTCGCGGTCTTCTTCACCGGCGAGAAGCGGGTCGAGGTGTAGTATTCGGTCAGTCCGAACAGGAGCGCAGTGACGGCGATGCCGATCAGCGAGCACAGGTACAGATGCGTCCAGCTGGGCGTGTTCACGAGGTTGCCCACCACCCTGAACGTGGTGTCGCGCATCAGCCAGTAGGTGATCGGCGCGAACGCCGCCGCCGCGATCACGCCCGAGACGATCAGCCCCTGCAGCAGCGCCCGCTCGACGTTGTCAGAGCGCGTGCGCACCGCGAACGTGCCGATGATCGAGGCGATGATCGCCACGCCGCCGATCACCAGCGGGTAAAGCACGACGCGCGTGGACTCGTGAAACGTGAGCACGCCGAGCAGCATCACGGCGATCGCGGTGACCGCGTAGGTCTCGAACAGGTCGGCCGCCATGCCGGCGCAGTCGCCGACGTTGTCGCCGACGTTGTCGGCGATCGTCGCCGGGTTGCGGGGATCGTCCTCGGGGATGCCCGCCTCGACCTTGCCGACGAGATCGGCGCCCACGTCGGCGGCCTTCGTGAAGATGCCGCCGCCGAGCCTGGCGAACACCGAGATCAGCGAGCCGCCGAAGCCGAGCCCGATCAGCGCGTCGACCGCCGTCTTGGGGCTGTCGTTGAAGATCGACGTCAGCGCGCCGTAGTAGCCGGCGACGCCGATCAGCGCCAGACCGACGACGAGCAGCCCGGTGGTCGCACCGCCGCGGAACGCGACGCTCAACGCGGGGGTGACGCCGCCGCGGGCGGCCTCGGCCACACGCGCGTTGGAGCGCACCGAGACGTTCATGCCGATGTAGCCGGTCGAGCCCGAGAGGATCCCTCCGATCGCAAAGCCGCAGGCCACGGCGATGTTCTGGATGAAGATCAGCGCGACGAACAGCGCCACCCCGACGAGCGCGATCGTCGTGTACTGGCGGTTCAGATAGGCGCGGGCGCCCTGCTGCACGGCCAGCGAGATGCCCTGCATCTTCTCGTTGCCCGGCGAGAGCGCGAGCAGGGATCGCGTGGTCTGAAGGCCGTAGATCACGGCGCAGGCGGCGCATAGGAGGGCGACGACGACCCCATGGTTCGTCAGAAAGCTGCTCAACGGTTAATCCTCCGCGGTCTGATTGGCGTGCCGCGCGAGGATCGCGCGCACATTTCTCGCCCGAACACGGGCCCGTCATAGGACGAGCACGCCGTCCGGCGTAAACGCGCGGGCAGTCTATCGTGCTCGCCCGCGGAACGGCCTGCCGTACAGCCATATAGCCGCAGGCGGAACCTGTCGAGCCCGGACCTCGTCCTCGCCCGTGCGCCCGACGCTCCCCATGCGCGCCGAGATGGCGGAAGATCGCCTCAGCGTCCCGGCACCCACAGCCTGCCGCTCGACTGTGCCGGCCCGGGCCCGTCCGCCGGCTTGTCCTGAGGAGCGGGCGGCGCGGGCTTGGCCGCGGGAGCGGGCTGGGCCTCGGTGCGATCGGCTTGGTCGGGGCGATCGGCCGGCGACGAGGCGCCTGCCCCTGCCTCGCGGGCGTAGGCCATCTGCAGCTGAGACAGCGCGTCGCGCAGGGGGCGCAGGCTCTCGGTCTCGCGGCGCTCGAGGATTCCCAGCAGCGCGCGCACGCCGTCGATCGCGTCGCGCACCTGCTCGAGGTCGCGCCCCTCACCCACCGGCCGATCGGGGCCGGGGGACAGCCCCAGCCGGTGGCCGCCGATGTTCAGCAGCGAGACGACCGCCTGCAGGATCATGTCCGTGCTCGTGACGCGGCTCATCTCCGCTTCGTAGGCGGCCCGCAGCTCCTCCTCGCTGGGCTGACCCGCGGCGGCGCCCGCCGTGGCCTCCTGGCCGGTCTGCGCGGCCGCGCCAGATGGATCCGTGCTCACACCTTCACCTCCGCTGCGTATGTTTCCCTGGTCTCCGCGACCGAGGCCGCGAACACCTCCTCGCGCGTGGCGCCCGCCTCGATCATGCGCCGCTGGCGCTGCGCCCCGTTGCGCTCTGAAAACGCGGGCTCGATGCCCAGCTCGGCGCGCACCGGCGCCGTCCAGTCCGCGAGCCGTTCGATCGCCGCGCGGGCAGGATACTCCTCGCCGCGTTCCAGGTCGATCAGCCGGCCGTCGAGCCCGTAGCGGATCGCCCGCCACATGTTCTCCTCGATCAGCCGCGGCGGAGGATCGACGAACGGAACGCCCTCGTCTGCGTCGCGCACCGCCTGGGCGATGCACGCGACCATCAGCGCCGCGAGCGCGTCGGACTCCTGCGCGGTGGCCTGCGCGTCGCAGATGCGGACCTCCACCGTGCCGAAGCTGAAGTGCGGCCTGACCGACCACCAGACCTGCGTGAACTCGACGATCGAGCTCGTGCGGCGCAGGAGCTCGATGTACTCGCGGTAGGCGCTCCAGCCGCCGAACGCGTCAGGTACGCCGCAACGCGGAAAGCTCTTGGTGAAGCTCTGGGTACGCGCCGAGTGCAGGCCCGTGTCACGGCCGTCCAGGTAGGGAGAGTTGGCGGAGATCGCCAGCAGCAGCGGCAACACCGGGCGCAGGCGGTCGCAGGCGCGCACCGCCCGGTCGATGTCGCGTACGCCCAGGTGCACGTGCAGGCTGAACGTGTTGTTGCGCCACGCCACGTATTTCAGCCCCTCCTCGACGCGGCGGTAGTGCTCGGTGTCGATGATCGGCTGCTCGCGATAGTCCGCCCAGGGGTGGGTTCCGGTCGCGCCGAGCGCCACGCCCTGCTCCTGTACGAGCGCGAACAGACGCTCGCGGCGGTCGCGCTGGCGCTCGAGCGCGTCGTGGAGGTTGCCGCCGACGCCGGAGATGATCTCGATCTCCGAGGAGATCAGCTCGCCGGTGATGTGCTCGTGCAGGATCGGGTCGCTCTTCGCGAGGGCCCGCAGCTGCTCGAAGCGGGGCACCAGGTCGAGCGTGTGCGGGTGCAGGATCGAGAACTCCTCCTCCACGCCGACGGTGAGATCGGGCGCCTGCGCAAACGTCTCGGCCACTCTGTCTAGGTCCAGGCTGATCATGGCGTGGGTCTTTGGTGCGGGTCTGCGGTCGAGCGTTCGATGTCCGGTTGACGATGATGGCGATGCCGATGCGCTGCGTCGGCCCGGGACCTCAGGTCAGATAGAAGTACAGCGCATAGAGCAGGTCGACTGCGGGGCTCGAAGTGTGTACGGTCACGTCGGGCGGGACGGCCAGCAGCGACTCGGAGTAGTTGAAGATGATCTTCACGCCGGCCTGCACGAGCTCGTCGGCGAGCTCCTGGGCGGCGCGCGTGGGCACCGCGAGGACGCCCACGACGATGTCCTCGTCCTCGACCACCTGGCGCAGCTCGTCGATGTGCCGCACAGGCTGGCTGCCGACCGTGCCGCCGACCTTCGCGGAGTCCACGTCGAAGATCGCGACCACGCGAAAGCCGTGGTCGGCGAAGATGTCCGAGGAGGCGATCGCCTTGCCCAGGTGTCCGGCGCCGAGCAGCGCGATGTTGTGCTGGCCGGCCGTGCGCAGGATCTTGCGGATCTGTGAGACGAGCGCCTCGACGTTGTAGCCGACGCCGCGCTTGCCGAACTTGCCGAACCCCGACAGGTCGCGGCGGATCTGGGTGGAGTTCACGTGCGTGTAGTCGGAGAGCTCCTGCGAGGAGATCGTCTCCTTGCCCATCTTCTTGGCCTGCGTCAGCACCTGCAGGTAGCGCGAGAGCCGCGCGGCGACCCCGAGCGACAGCCGCTCGGCGACGACGGCGCCGTTGCGCTCGGCGCCCGGCGTCGTCGTCGTGGACTCGCGGTAGCTCATCTTCGTGACTCTAGACGCTCGCGCAGGGCGTCGGCGCTCACAGCGGACGTTCGCCGGTCGCGTAGGCGTCGAGACCCAGATAGTCCGGGTAGGAGATCGGCTCGACGTGGCGCGCCGCGGCGGCGATCATCGCCGCGTTGTCCGTGCACAGCGCGCGCGCGGGCACGTGGACGCTCGCCCCGAGCGAGTCCAGTCGCCGGCGCAGCTCGCCGTTGGCGGCCACGCCGCCGCCGAGCGCGAGGCGCTCCAGTCCCGTCTCCCGCAGCCCCTGCCGGGCACGCTCGATCAGGCTGTCGACGATCGCCGCTTGGTAGGAGGCCGCGAGGTCGGGGGCGCGCGCGGCGATCTCGGATGCGGACATGCCGCGCAGCCGGTAGCGCAGCGCGGTCTTCAGTCCTGCGAAGGAGAAGTCCAGACTCTGCTCGAACGCCCGCCTGCTTGTCCCCTTGCCTCCGCGCGCACGCTCGGCGCAGGAGCCGGGAAACGCGAACGCGCCGGGATCGCCGTCCGCGGCCAGCCGCTCGAGCGCCGCTCCGCCCGGATAGCCCAGGCCGAGCATGCGCGCCCCCTTGTCGAACGCCTCGCCGGCGGCGTCGTCCAGCGTGCGGCCGAGCACTCGATAGCCGTCGTGATCGGTCACGTGTGTCAGCAGCGTGTGCCCGCCGCTGGCGATCAGACACACGAAGGGCGGCTCGAATGTCTCCGGTTCAGGCTTGGGAGACTCGCCGTGGAGCTGCGTCGCGGAGGGGACTATGAAGTTCGCCGCGACGTGGCCCTGCAGGTGATCGACGGGCGCGAACGCCAGCTCCCGTGCGGCCGCGAGCGCCTTGGCCGTGGAGAAGCCCACCAGCAGCGCCCCCACCAGCCCCGGCCCCTGCGTGGCGGCGACCAGCCCGATGTCCGCGAGCGTCACGCCCGCCTCGGCGAGCGCCTGCGCGACGACGAGGTTCACGAGCTCCAGGTGGTGGCGGGAGGCGATCTCGGGCACGACTCCGCCGTAGCGGTCGTGCACGCCCTGGGAGGAGATCACGTTCGAGAGCGCGCGCTGTCCGTGCGCGTCGAGCACCGCCGCGCAGGTGTCGTCACAGCTCGTCTCCAGAGCCAGGACGTGGCCGGGGATGGCGGCGGTCACACTCACACCCGGCCCGGGTTGGGCACGTCGTCGAGGTGCCCTGCCAGGGTCGCCGGAGTGCGCCACATCACGAGCGCGTCCTCGCCGTTGTCCTGGTAGTAGCGACGGCGCAGGCCGGCCGCGCGAAAGCCCTCCCGTTCGTACAGCCCGATCGCCAGGCGATTGGAGCGGCGAACCTCCAGCGTGTAGCGAGCGGTCTCGTCGGCGACGCGCTCGTACAGCTCGGCGAGCAGCGCCGAGGCCACCCCCTGGCGCTGGTGCGCGGTGTCTACGGCGATGTTCATGACGTGCCAGACGGTCTCATAGCGCGAGCAGATCAGGTAGCCGATCAGCCGCCGCCCGCCGCCGCCGCCGAGCGTCGTCGCGGCCAGGCAGATGCCTGACTGCTTGGAGAGCTCGAGCACGAACATCGCCAGCGACCACGGCGTCGGGAACACGCGGCGCTCGATCGCGATCACCTGCGGCAGGTCGGGATACAGCAGCCGCCTGATCTCGACGTAACGCGGAGAGTCGATCCCCGGCTCGGCCACCCAGGAGGAGCTCATGGGCTCGCTCCCCCCGGCGCGGCGGCGTGTTCGAGCGCCAGCTCGGCGTCGGGCCGGCGGCGGTAGTCGGGCAGAACCGTGTCGATCGCCCGCGGCGCGGCGCTCGCCGCCAGCGCGCAGATCGCCTCGCCGCTGATACGGTGAAGCGGCGAGTCGTCTGCGGGGACGCGGGCCCCGAGCGTGTGGAGCGCGTCGCGATAGAGCGCCGCGCCGTTGCCCACCGCGACCCAACCCATGACGTCATCCCCGTTCGCCGTCACCTCGTCGAGCATCTCACCAAACTGGGCGGGCGCGAGCGCTCGTGGCGGCGCGAGCTCGCGCGGCACAGGCGACTCGCGGTCGGCGACCGGCCCCTCGCCGGGAGCGTAGGCGGCCGCGAACGCCTCGCCGCGGCGGGCGTCGATCACCGCCAGCACGCCATGACCCTCGGTTGTCTCGTCGTTCGCCGCAGCTCGTGCGAGCGCCAGCGTGCTGGAGACACTGACCAGTTGGGCGTCCAGCGCCTGCGCCAGCCCGCGAGCGGTGGCGACGCCGATGCGCAGTCCGGTGAACGTCCCGGGGCCCACGCCCACCGCGATTCTGTCCACGTCCGCAAAGCGCAGGCCGGCCTGCGCGAGCAGGCCCGCCGCGAGGGGCAGCAGTCGGGTGGCGTGCCCGGGACGCTCGCCGCGAGCAGGATCGTCGCGCGCCTGCACGGTCGCGCCGTCGGGCAGGCGCAGCGCGATGGCGCTCGCCGGCGTGGAGGTGTCGATACCGAGCACGATCATCTCGACGCCCCGTTCGTCTCGGATGGCGCAGGCGCGGGCGCTGCCGGCGTCTGCACCTCGATGCGCCTGCGATCGCCGCCCGCGTGGGCGAGGGTGACGCGCAGGCGGGCATCCGGCAGCTCCCCGGCGCCGGCCTCGGGCCACTCCACGAACGCGATGCGCTCCGCGCCGAGGTAGTCCTCCAGCAGCTCCGGGTCCTCGCCGCGCAGGCCCTCCAGACGGTACAGATCCAGATGCGACACGGTCACGTCAGCGCCTCGGTAGCGGTGACCGATGCTGAACGTGGGGCTCGTGACTGGGCCGCAGACGCCGAGCGCCCGCGCGGCGCCGCGCACGAATGTCGTCTTGCCCGCGCCGAGCTCGCCGATGACGAGCACCACGTCACCCGCGCGCAGACCGGCGGCCAGCTCGGCGCCGAGAGCCTCTGTCTCGATTGGATCCGAGGTCTCGACGATGCGGGCGGCCACGACGAAACTCTGACAGGAAACGTCGCGGAGCCTGGGTCCTGTTTTTGTGGGTGACCCAGAGCCAGTCCAACCTCCAGCCCAGCCGGCGCCGGTCACCGCACCGGTCGGCGCCGCGGAAGCGCTTAAAGGGGACCGACCCGCGGGAGAGGGATCGCGGGCCGGTCGATACTGCTAGGGAGGATGGAGACAGGACCCTTATCGGCAGGTTGACGGGTCGGCTTTAGGGTCCTGGCACAACTTTTCGACGTGAGCGTCCACAATTTCCTGCCCACGGCTCGGATTCCCAGTTCTCATGCCGAATTCGCGGCCCTTTGAGCTCTGCGCAAGAGCCCGTGTCGAGGACCACATAAATGCGCAATTTGCGAGAATTTGCGCGGCACGCCGCTCAGCTCCAATCACGCGCAGCACCGCCTGGAGGTGGAGGCTGAGATCAGAACAGACCCAGCTGATCGGCCTCGGGGGGCGCGCTCGCACCCGCTGCGCCCGGCTCGGCGCCCTCGGCGTCGGCCGTCATGTCGGCGAGCTCGCGCGGGTCGATTTCCGGCGCCTCGGTCCAATCCGGCTGCTCGGGCGCTCCCTGTGCCAGCAGCTCGGGCAGCCGCGCGAAGTCCTCGCGCAGGGTCTCGAGCATCCGCGGCGTGTACAGCGCGGCGGCGGGATGGAAGATCGGGTACAGCCGCACCGCGCGCCGGCCCAGCGTCAGCACCTGCGGCTGTCCGTGCAGGCGCGTGATCCCCGTGGGATCGTCGCGCAGGAGCTTGGTGGAGAAGTTGCCGAGCGAGCAGATCACCGTCGGCTGGATCAGCTCGACCTGGCGATACAGGTACTCGTGGCAGTTCTCGATCTCGATCGGTTGGGGATCGCGGTTGCCCGGAGGCCTGCACTTGAGCACGTTCGCGATGAACACCTCCGAGCGCGCCATCCCGATCTCCCCCAGCAGCGTCTCCAGCAGCTTGCCGGCTCGACCGACGAACGGGATGCCCTGCTCGTCCTCGCTGGCGCCGGGGGCCTCGCCGACGAACATCAGCTCCGCATCGGCGTTGCCGGCGCCGAACACGACCGTCTTGCGCGTCGCCGCCAGCTCGGCGCAGCGCACGCAGGCCTGCGTCTGCGCGTACACCTCCTTGAGGGCCTCGCGCCGCTCGGAGGCCGGGGTTATCTCGCGCTCCTGGGCCGACACCGCCTGAATGCTATGAGCGATGATCCCCCGATGACTTCACCCTCCGAGCCGGCCGCCGAGACGAGCGGCGGCGAGCGCCCGGATGTGCGGGCGGTGCGCGAACGGCACGAGCTCGGGCTGGACGCCGCTCGGCCGGACGCGGTCGCCCGACGCCGTGAGCGGGGGCGGCGCACGACCCGCGAGAACCTCGACGAACTGCTGGATCCGAACACGTTCGTCGAGTACCGCCCGCTGGTGTTCGCCGCCCAGGAGCGTCGCCGGCCGCGCGAGGAGCTGATCGAGCGCACGCCCGCCGACGGGCTGGTGGCGGGCATCGGGGACGTCGATGGCATGCGGTGTGTTGCGATGTCCTACGACTACACCGTGCTGGCGGGCACTCAGGGCATGCGCGGCCACGCGAAGAAGGACCGGCTGTTCGAGCTCGCCGAGCGCCGGCGGCTGCCGGTGGTGCTGTTCGCCGAGGGCGGCGGCGGGCGTCCCGGCGACGTGGACTGGCCGATGGTGGCGGGGCTGGACTGCCGCGCGTTTCACCTGTTCGCCCGCCTGAGCGGGCTGGTGCCGCTCGTGGGGATCGCCGCGGGCAACTGCTTCGCCGGCAACGCCGCGCTGCTCGGGTGCTGTGACGTGGTGATCGCCACGGAGGACTCGAGCATCGGCATGGGCGGGCCGGCGATGATCGAGGGCGGCGGGCTGGGCACGTTCGAGCCGAGCGAGGTCGGCCCGATCGACGTGCAGGACGCCAACGGCGTGGTTGACCTGCGTGTCGCGGACGATCGCGGCGCGGTCGCCGCGGCCAGGCGCTACCTCTCTTACTTCGGCCCCCCTGCGGAGGACGTGCGCGTGCCGGACCAGGAGTTGCTGCGGGACATCGTTCCCGAGCAACGCAGGCAGATATACGACGTGCGCCGGGTGCTCGAGGCGCTCTGCGATAAGGACTCGGTGCTGGAGTTGCGTCGTGGGTGGGGCGCGGGCATCGTCACCGCGCTCGCCCGCGTAGATGGTCGCGCCCTGGGCGTGATCGCCAACAGCCCACCCCACCTCGGCGGGGCGATCGACGCCGACGGCGCCGACAAGGCGGCGCGGTTCATGCAGCTGTGCGACGCGTTTGAGCTGCCGATCCTGTTCCTGTGCGACACGCCCGGCTTCATGGTCGGGCCCGCGGCCGAGCGCACGGCGAGCGTCCGCCACTTCGCGCGCATGTTCGTGATCGGCGCCAACCTCACCGTACCGACCGGCACGATCGTGCTGCGCAAGGGCTACGGCCTCGGCGCGCAGGCGATGGCCGGCGGCGGATTCACCGCGCCGCTGTTCACGATCGGCTGGCCCACCTCGGAGTTCGGCGGCATGGGCCTCGAGGGAGCGGTGCGCCTGGGCATGCGCCGCGAGCTCGAGGCGATCGAGGACCCCGAGGAGCGCGAGCGCGTGTTCCAGGCGACGGTCGCCGCCGCCTACGAGCACGGCCGCGGCCTGAACATGGCCGCCTACGGCGAGATCGACGACGTCATCGACCCCGCCGACTCCCGGCGCTGGGTCGCGACCCTGTTCGCCGCGACCGACGCGTCCTGGCAGCAGCGCCCGGGCAGGAAGCGCCCGTGCGTCGACGCGTGGTGAGGTGGTGCTCGTACAGAGAATGCCCATGTGTGGCGCATATCACACATAGATTCTCGCGCTGCGGGCAACATGGTGAGCGACCCGAAGTACAGCAGCATCCCTCCTCCCCGAAACGGCCCGCCTCCCCAGCGGGTCGTTTCATTTAACAGGCTCCTCCGCGCGATGTCCTGCCGGCGACACGCCGGATCGCCGCGCCGCGACGTACGCCGCCGTAAGCGCTCCCAACCGTGCCACCGCTGCGGTGACCGGCGCCGACCGCGTCGTTCGCGCGGGACTGGCTATGGGTCACCCGTCCATACCCCCACGCCGATCAAACGATCGGCGGTGGACTCACGCGCCGATCGTCGCGGAGTCGCGCTCCAGGATCGCGTGCCTCACCCGCTCGGCGATGCGCGCTCCCGTGTAGCCGACCTCCTCGTGCAGTAACGCCGGCTTGCCGTGCGTGACGTAGCGGTCGGGCAGCCCCACCCGCAGGATGCGCGGGCTCGCGCCGGTCTCGTTCAGGGTCTCCCACACCGCGCTGCCGAACCCGCCCGCGAGCACGCCCTCCTCGACCGTCACGAGCAGATCGTGCTCGGCCGCCAGCTGCGCCATCAACCCCGCGTCGATCGGCTTGGCGAAGCGCGCGTCGGCGACCGTCGCCTCGATCGCGCCCGCGCTCAGCTCCTCGGCGGCTGCAAGCGCCTTGCCCACGCCGCTGCCATACCCGATCAGCGCCACCCGGCGGCCGGCGATCGCGCTCGCCCCGCCCTCGCGCAGGATCTCGCCGGTGCCGATCCTGATCGCGCGCGGCTGCTCGGGCAGTTGCGCACCCGTCCCCTCCCCGCGCGGATAGCGCAGCGCGATCGGCCCGTCGTCGTAGCTCAGCGCCGTGCGCAACATGTGCACGAGCATCGCCTCGTCGCGCGGGGCCATCAGCACGATGTTCGGCAGGCAGCGCATGTAGGCGATGTCGAACGCCCCGTGATGCGTCGGCCCGTCGTCGCCCACCAGCCCGGCGCGATCCATCGCGAACACGACGTTCAGCCGCTGCAGGCACACGTCGTGCACGATCTGGTCATACGCGCGCTGCAGAAACGTCGAGTAGATCGCCGCCACCGGCTTGACGCCCGCAAGCGCCAGCCCCGCGGCGAACAGGATCGCCTGCTGCTCGGCGATGCCCACGTCGAAGTAGCGCTCCGGCAGCGCCTTCTGCAGGATGCTCAGCCCCGTCCCCGAGTTCATCGCCGCGGTGATTCCCACGACGCGCTCGTCGCGCTCGCACTCGCGCACGAGCGCCTCGCCGAACACCTGCGTGTACTGGAGCGCCCCACCCGGGCTCGCCTTGACCTGCCTTCCCGTCGCGACCGGCGCGCTCGGCGCGGGGGCGGTCTGCGTGGGCGATCCGTTCAAGATCGACTTCGGCTTGGCCGCGTGCCACTTCTCCATCCCCTCCAGCCCGCCGTCCTCGGCGGGCGCGAACCCCTTGCCCTTGACGGTCGCGATGTGCACCACCACCGGGCGCTGCGCCGCCAGCGCCTCCCGCAGCGCCTCTCGCAGCGCGCGCACGTCGTGTCCGTCGATGACCCCCATATAGGCCCAGTCGAGCTCCTCCCACCACAGGCCCGGCGCCCAGAACGCCTTGATCGACTCCTTCAGCTGCGGCCCCAACCGCTCGAACTTCGAGCCGATCCCCCCCGGCAGCTTCGTCAGCCCGCCCTCCACGCCCGAGCGCGCGTGCCACAGCTTCGGGTTCAGCCTGACCCGGTTGAAGTACCGCGACAGCGCCCCCACGTTCGGCGCGATCGACATGCCGTTGTCGTTGAGCACCACCACCATCGGCGTCCCCAGCCCCCCGGCCTGCCCGATCGCCTCGAACGCCACGCCGCCGGTCATCGCGCCGTCGCCGATCACCGCCACGACCCTGCCGTCGGACCTCTCGCCGCCGAGATGGCGCATCCCCTCCTTGATGCCCACGGCATACCCGATCGAGGTCGAGGCGTGTCCGGCGCCCATGATGTCGTGCGCAGACTCCTCGATCGAGCAGAACGGCGCGAGGCCTCCGTACTGGCGGATCGTGGCCAGGCGCTCGCTGCGCCCCGTGAGGATCTTGTGCGGATATGCCTGATGCCCGACGTCCCACAGGATCTTGTCCCGCGGCGACTGCAGCAGCGAATGCAGCGCCACCGCCAGCTCGCACGTGCCGAGGTTCGCGCCGAAATGGCCGCCGATCTCGCCGACCGTGTCGATGATGTGCTCGCGCACCTCCTGCGCGAGCCGGGTCAGGTCCGCGTCGGACAGCTCTTTCAGGTCCTCCGGCCCGGCGATCGTGTCGAGCAGCGCGGTGCGCTCGGCGTGCTCGCCGGCGCCCCGCGGCGCGGCGCCGTCACCGTCGCTGGGTGGCTGCTTGCGGCTCATGAGGTGCGTGTGTAGATGAAGTCCGCGATCTGCTCGAGCTCCGCCCCGGCGTTCGGCGCCTCCGAGCCGGCGGTCGCGGCTTGCGCGAGCGCTTCCCTCGCCGTCCTGTGCGACTCCGCCGCCAGCTTTCTTGCCCGTTCCATGCCGAACTCGCTCACGTATGTCCGCTTGCCATGCCGCTCGTCGCTGCCCCGCGGCTTGCCGAGCGCATCGTCTGTGCCGGTCACGTCGAGGATGTCGTCGACGATCTGGAACAGCACGCCCAACTCGGCCGCGAACCGCCGATACCACATTGTCGCACGTCCGTCGATTCCACCCAGCAACAGCACGCACACGACCGACGCGTCGATCAGCCTGCCCGTCTTCAGCTCGTGCACTCGGCGCAGCGGGGCACACAGCCCGGACGGCTGGGTCGGCCCGTCAGGAGTGTCGAGACTCACATCCGCGTACTGACCTCCGACCATCCCGCTCACGCCCGTCGCCCCCGCCAGCTCCGCCGCCGCCCGCAGCACCCGCTCCGCCGGCGAGCGCAACTCTGTGAGCAGGTGCCTGAACGCCTCCGCATACAGCCCATCCCCGGCGAGGATCGCGACGTCCTCACCGTACTTCACGTGACACGTCGGCATGCCCCGGCGCAGCGCGTCGTCGTCCATCGCCGGCAGGTCGTCGTGAATCAGCGAGTACGTGTGGATCAGCTCGATCGCGCCCGCCAGCGGCATCGCCTCGCGCTGCTCCAACCCCACCGCGCGCGCCGTCGCCAGCGCGAGCACGGGCCTGATGCGCTTGCCGCCCGCCAGCAGCGAGTAGCGCATCGCCTCCTCCAGCCCGGCCGTCAGCGGCTCATGCGAGAACCGCAGCCCCTCCAGATACCGCTCCACCTCGATGCGCAGATGCTCCGGATAGCCGCCGGCGCGATCGGCGTCCACGACGCGATCGGGATTTGCGGCCCGCTCCGGGGGCCCGGCGCGATCGGGGTCCTCGGCCCGCTCCGGGCGCTCCGCCCCCGGGTCATCGGCCTGCTCCGGACGGTCTGCCGTCACGTCGGCCGTCACACCGCTACAGCAGCGAATCCTGGCCGGGCGCGACCGTCGAGACCTCCATGCGCGCGCGCCGCTCCAGCTCCGCCGCGGCCTCCCCCGCCAGCCCCGCGCAGTCCTCGACCAGCGTCGCCGCCGCATCCGGGGTCAGCTCGCCCGAGCGCAGCTGCTCGGCGGCGCACTCGAGCTTTGCGATCAGATCGTCTAGGCGCTCGTCCACCATCTGCTCGGTGTCGTTCATCTACTACTACCGCTCTCCTCGGCGTTTTGCTCGGGCATGTCAGGCGCATTCTCGCGCACTTCGCGCAACGCCGCCGCCAGCACCCCGTTCACGAACGCGGGCGCATCCGCGCCGCAGAACACCTTCGCGCTCTCCACCGCCTCGTCGATCGCCCCCTCCGCCGGGATCGGCGCCTGCGCCGGCGCCACGTCCGGGTGCAGAATCTCGATCAGCGCGATCCGCATGATCGAGCGCTCCAGCGGCTGGATCCGCTGCACCGACCACCCGTGCGCGTGGCGGTCGAGCACCGCGTCCAGCTCCTCGGAGCGATCGGCCGCGGCGTGCGCCAGCGCCATCGTCATCGGCGAAGCGTCCCGCGCCAACGCCTCCCCCAGCGGCTTGCCGGTCAGGTCGTGCTGGTACAGCGCCACCACCGCCGCCCGGCGCTGCTCGGTGCGACGCATCTAGTGGCCCTCCTCGGCGGCGAGCGCCCGTCGGGTGACGCAAGCGCTCCGCACCGACGCTCGGCGCCTCACGCGCGTGAGACGTATTCGCCCGAGCGCGTATCCACCCTGATGCGCTCGCCCACATCCACGAACAGCGGCACCTGAATGCTCGCGCCCGTCTCCAGCGTCGCCGGCTTGGACCCCCCGCCCGAGGCCGTATCGCCGCGCAACCCCGGGTCGGTCTGGGTCACCTCCAGATCGACGGCGCTCGGCAGCTGCACGTCGGCGGGCTCGTCGTCGATGAACAGCACGTCCACCTCGCTGCTCGGCTTGGTCCAGCGCAGCGCGTCTGCAAGCGCCGTCTCCGCCACCGCGATCTGCTCGAAGGACTCCGTGTCCATGAAGTGCGCATCCGTGCCGTCTGAGTACAGAAACTGCATCCGCCGCGCCTCCGTCCTCACCGACCTGAACTTCTCCCCCGCCCTGAACGTCTTGTCGATCACGTTCCCATCCGCGGCCCGCCGCAGCTTCGTGCGCACGAACGCCCCGCCCTTCCCCGGCTTGACGTGCTGGAACTCGACAATCTTGTAGATCGTCCCGTCCACCTCTATGTGGTTGCCGTTCTTGAATTGGTTGGTTGTGATCACGGCTCCGCAGGGTAGCGGGCGCATCGCCGAACCGGCTGCACAGGCCCGGCGCTCAGCCGACGACGGTCAGCTCGGTCGGCAGGCCGGTCAGCAGCTCGTGACCGTCCTCGCGCACGACCACGAGATCCTCGATGCGCACGCCGCACTCCGCGGGCAGGTAGACGCCGGGCTCGACCGTGACGACGTTGCCGGCCAGCAGCGGATCGTCGCCGGCCGTGCGCGACAGGCGCGGGGCCTCGTGGATCTCCATGCCGACGCCGTGACCGAGGCCGTGGCCGAAGTGCTCGCCGTGCCCGGCGCGTTCGATGACCTCGCGCGCGACGGCGTCGAGCTCGCGACCGTTCGGACCGGCGGTGACGGCGGCCAGCGCCCGGGCCTGGGCGGTTTGCACGAGCTCGTAGACCTCGCGCGAGCGCGCGGAGATGCCCGCGCCGGTGGCGTACGTGCGGGTGCAGTCCGAGCAGTAGCCCTCGTGCCGGGCGCCCCAGTCGATCGTGACGAGCACATCGCGCGCGATCGGCTCCGCGCGCGGCTCGGCGTGGGGCAGCGCGCCGTGGGCGCCGGAGGCGACGATCGCGGGGAAGCTGGGTCCGTCGGCGCCCAACCGATGCAGCTCGAGCTCCAGGTCGAGCGCGACCTCCCGCTCGGTGCGCCCCGTAAGGCCGCGCTCCAGCACGGCGCGCCGCAGCGCCTCGTCCGCCAGCCGGCTCGCGGCGCGAATGCGCTCGATCTCCCGGGCGTCCTTGACCGCCCGCAGGCGCTCGACCGCGCCCGCGCACGGGACGAGCTGCCAGCCGGCGCTGAGCAGCTCGCGCAGGCGCGCGTGCTGGGCGACCGTGAGGCTCGCGTCGTCGAATCCCAAACGTCCGGCCGCCCCGGCCGCCGCGCTCAGCGTGGCGACGGCGGCGTCGAGCAGCTCTCCGGAGACGATCTCGCGCGCGAACAGCTCGGGAACCTGTTCGGCCGACTGCGTCTGATAGCGAAAGTCGGTGAGGAAGCGCTGGCCGCCCGAGCGCGCCGCGGCGAGGATCAGCACGAGCGCGTTGCTGCCGGTGAAGCCGGTGAGGTAGCGCACGTTGACGGCGCTCCACACGAGCAGCGCGTCGAGCTTGCGCTCGCGCAGCTCGCCGGCGAGGCGCTCCACGCGCTCGCGCTCGGCCGCGCCATCCGGTGCGGTCATCCCCGAGGACGATGACGATGACGATGACGACCCACCCCCACCGTGGCGCGTCGTCACGGACCGGCCTCCTCGAGCGCCTCGCGGATGCGCCGCAGCGCCAGCCGGTAGCCGTCGGGGCCCATGCCGGAGTAGGTCGCGAGGCAGAGATCGCCGATCACCGACACCCGTCGCCACGGCTCGCGCGCGTTGACGTCGGAGAGGTGCACCTCGACCGCGACGAGTCCGGTCAACTCCAACGCGTCGTGGAGCGCGTAGGCGTAGTGCGTCCACGACCCGGGGTTGAGGATCACCGCCGCGACCCGGCCGCGCAGCGCGTGCAGGCGCTCGACGTACTCCGACTCCGCGTTGGTCTGAAAGAAGCTCGCGCTCAGACCGTCCTGCTCCGCCCAGGCGGCGATCCGGCCCTCCAGGTCCGCGAGCGTGAGCGTGCCGTAGTGCAGCGGATCGCGCTCGCCGAGCAGGTTGAGGTTGACCCCGTGCAGCACCTCCACACGTTGGGTCATGCGGCCTCATTCTGTGGATAACGCCGACATGGGCTCGCAGGGCAAGCTGGGCAAGGACGCAGGGAACGTGGCGTACTACGTACGCGTGCTGGCCGATTGAAGGTCCCATGACCTTCAATCGGTAAGGACGCAGATCCAGCGCCGCCATGCGGGCTCATGCGATCAACTCTGTCACGGCCGCGCGCAGCCCATCGTCGGGGACCTCACAGCCGACGCGGGGCTCGCCGGGCGTGGAGAGCAGCACGAACGGCACGCCGCCCGCGCCCAGGCGCTTCTTGTCGCGCGCGGTCGCGGCGAGGATCTCATCGACGTCGATGCTCGCGCCGTCGAGCGTGACGGGGAGATCGCGCGCTCGCAGCAGCTCGCGCACCTGCGCATGCAGCTCCTTGGCGCCGGAGAGGCGCAGCGCGGCCAGCAGCCCGAGACCGACGGCCTCGCCGTGGCGGTAGCGCGCGTAGCCGGTGGCGGTCTCGATCGCGTGGCCGACGGTGTGGCCGAGGTTCAGCGCCTGGCGGGCGCCGGCGTCGCGCTCGTCCGCGGCGACGACCGCGAGCTTCGTGGCCGCGCAGTCAAGGATCGTGCGCTCGTCCACCTCACAGCCGGTCGTCCGCGAGACGCGCTCCCACAATGCGCCGCCCGCGATCAGCGCGGTCTTCAGCGCCTCCACCCAACCCGCGGCGAGCTCGGCGGGCGCCAGCGTGGCGAGCGTGTCGGGATCGACGAGCACACCCGCCGGCTGGTGGTAGGCGCCGACGTAGTTCTTGGCGTCAGGCAGATCGACGCCGGTCTTGCCGCCGTAGGCGGAGTCGACCTGGGCGACGAGCGTCGTGGGGACGTGCACGACGGGCACGCCGCGCTGGTAGGTGGCGGCGCAGAACCCGGCGAGGTCGCCGACGACGCCGCCGCCGAGCGCGACGAGGTGGTCGGCGCGGGTCATGCCGCACTGCGCCAGCTCGGTCCAGACTCGCTCGGCGCTGGCAAGGGTCTTGTGCCGCTCCCCCGGCGGGATGGTCACGAGCGCCTCGATCGCATCCGGCGGCGGAGCGTGCAGGGCGGCGACGGTCTCGTCGCTCACGCACCAGCCGCGTGACAGCGAGCGGTCGAGCGGCCACACCGCGTCAGACCAGCCGCCGCGGGCGAGCAGCCCCGAGCCGATCAGCACCGGGTACTCGCCGGACTGCGCCGTGGCCCACAGCAGGCGCGTGCCTCGCGGAGCGGCGGCCAGGGCACGCAGCCCGGGCAGCGCCCGCACCGCCAAGATGGGCTCGCCGGGATCGCGCAGCGGTCGATGTCCGGCGGGAAGGACGGCGTCGGCCAGTTGCCCGTAGAGATTCCGGCGCTCGGCATGGAGCGCCGCGAAGTCATCCCAGGTCCGGGCCAGGGGCCGCTCGGCGCCCTCGTGTGCGCCGGCGATCCTCGTGCGATCCCAGGCCACATCCGCGTCAACCTCCAGCAGGACGGTCAGATGCGCCCGCAGCGCCTCGCGCACGCGCGCGGAGAGCACGCTGCCGCCCCCTAGCGCGAGCACCGAGCCCGGTCCGGCATCGGCGAGCACCTCGCACACCAGCTGCTCCTCGACCTCCCGGAACGCCCCCTCGCCGGCCCGCTCGAACTCCTCGGCGATCGAGCGTCCGAGACGCTGCTCCAGCAGTCGGTCGGTGTCGAGCGCGTCCACGCCGAGCGCTTTCGCCACCTCCGCCGCCGCGGTCGACTTTCCGGCTCCCATGAAGCCGATGAAGACGAGCGCCCTGTCTATCCCCGCCACCCGATCCTTTCGCTGTAGGCGCGCACCGCTCCCACGACGTCGTCGATGTGATCGCCGCCGAACTTCCGTGAGTAGGCGTCGGCGAGCACGAGCGCGACCATCGCCTCGCCGACGACGCCGGCGGCGGGCACGGTGCAGGAGTCGGTGCGCTCGCGCAGCGCCTCGGCGGGGGTGTGCGTGGCGGTGTCGACCGAGCGCAGCGGCTTGGTGAGCGTCGGCAGCGGCTTCATCGCGCCGCGGACGATCAGCGGCTGGCCGTTGGTCATGCCGCCCTCCAGGCCGCCGGCGCGGTTGGTCTCGCGGTAATAGCCTCCGCGCGCGTCGTCGTAGAAGATCTCGTCATGCGCCTGCGATCCGGGCAGCCCGGCGACGTGAAAGCCGTCGCCGATCGAGACGCCCTTGAGCGCCTGGATCGAGCAGATCGCCATCGCCAGGCGGCCGTCCAGGCGCCGCTCCCAGGAGACGTGCGAGCCGAGGCCGGGGTGCAGGCCGAACGCCTGCACCTCGAACACGCCGCCGAGCGACTCGTTGGCCTTGCGCAGCCGGTCGATCTCGGCGACCATCGCGCTGCTCGCCTCGACATCCAGGCAGCGCACGGGCGAGGCGTCGACCTCGGCGAAGTCCTCCAGTCGCAGCTGCGCGGTCGGCGCGGGGGCGTGGACGGAGGCGATCTGCACGACGTGCGAGCGCACCTGCACGCCGAGCGCCGCGAGATACGCCTTGCACAGCGCGCCGCCGGCGACGCGCGCGGCGGTCTCGCGCGCGGAGGCCCGCTCGAGGATGTTGCGAATATCGGTGTGACCGTACTTCTGCGCGCCCACGAGATCGGCGTGGCCGGGGCGCGGCAGGTGGACCTCCTCGACGGGCCCCGAGACCGGCCAGGGGTTCATGCGCTCCTCCCAGTTGGCGTAGTCGCGGTTGGCGACCGCCAGCGCCACGGGACCGCCGAGCGTGACGCCGTGACGCACGCCGGCGGTGAGGACGGCGCGGTCGCGCTCGATCTTCATGCGCCCGCCGCGGCCGTGCCCGAGCTGGCGACGGGCGAGATCGGCGCTGAGCTGCTCGCGGTCCAGGCGCAGGCCCGCGGGCAGACCCTCGACGATGCACGTCAATCCGGGGCCGTGCGACTCCCCGGCGGTGATCAGGCGCAGGCTCATTCCCAGCAGCTTATTTGCCGCTGCGCACGAAGCCCCTCTCGATCGCGTAGCCCCACCCGGGCAGCAGCGAGAGACCCGCGCGGCGCAGGAGCGCGCGCCCGGTCTTCGCGGAGGCGCGGGCGTGCGCGCTCGCGCTGGACGCGGAGCTCAGGCTCACGCTCCTGTCGATGCTCACGAGCTTCAGCTCGTACATGACGGACTGGCCGGTCGCATCGACGACTTCGAGCGTCTCGGTCTGCCCGATCCCCAGCACGATCGCCTGGCACTGCGTCGGGCTCGGCTTGCACGTGGCGCTCCCGTGCAGGATCGCCGCGCCCGTCAGCGCGAACGCCGCGTCCTTGCCCGTCCTCAGCACGACGCCGAGGTACACGAGCTGCGGATTGTCCTTGCCGGGCAGCGGTTCGTCGAGGGCCATGTCCTTGTATGTCCGCAGCTGCACGGGCTGCGGCGGCGTCCCCGCGACCGGCGCCGGCACGACGCCGAACTGCGCGGTCGTGTGGAAGTGGATGAAGACCCGTCTCGCCGGCGCGATCGGTTTGAGGGGCGTGGCGGGAGTCGTGCCGCCGGAGCTTGACGTGGATTTCCCAGACCCCGAGGTGCTCGAGGAGGAGGTGGTGGAGGAGGACTTCGTCGAGGACGACGCGGTCGCAGCGGACTTGGCCTTGGTCGACGGCAGCGGCTTGAACGGGTCGCGCGGCGCGCCCGCCTGCCGGTGGGCGCCGCTGGTCGTCTCGGACACCGCCTTGTTGGCGGCGGACGCCTGGCTGATGGCTACGACGCCGGTCGCTCCCCTCGCGCCGGAGGAAGCGCTCGTGACCGGCGTCGCCGGCGTCGGGGTCGAGCTCGAGGAGCCGCCGCCGAGGACGGCGTAGGCCAGCGCCGCGAGCAGCGCGACGCCGAGCAGCGCGAGCACGGGCAGAAAGCGCCTGTCGAGCAGGTCCGACTTCAGTGAGGCGAGGAACTCGCTCATGGGGTCACCCGTGCCACGGCCGTGGGATTGGGAGAGCTCGAGGCGCCCGTGGAGGCGGTCTGCGTAGCCGTGCCGGCGGGACCGGCGGCGCTCGCGCCGCCGGTGAGGGTCTGCCCGGCGGGGAGCACGTAGGCGGTCGCAGCGATCGTGCCCGAGAGCTGTTCGGAGCCCTGCTTGGAGCCGGCGCCCTGGGCGGAGCCGCCCGCGCCAGAGCCGGAGCTGGTGGCGGGGGCGAGCTTGACGCTCTGGATCGTCAGCAGCCGCCCGCTGACCCGCACGCCCTTGCTCGTGCGCAGCGCGAAGGCGTCGAGTTGCTGGAAGAGGTTGTAGAGGCCATCGAAGCCGCCGTTGAACACGAACGTGAACGGCATCTGCGTGAAGCCCGCGCCGGCCGCGGCCGAGGCGCTCGCCGCCGTGCCGCTCGCCGCCGTGCTGCTCGCCGCCGAGCTCGACCCCGGGGCGCCGGGGACGGTGGCCGTGATCGACGCGAATTCGACGTTCTTCTCGTTCGTCGCCTGCGCGAGCTGGTAGATCAGCGAGGGCACTTCCTGGCTGGCGGGGACGGCTTTGCCGAGGCTCACGATCGACGCGTAGGCGGTCTCGTACCGCGCCCGCGCGGCGCTCGCGCCGGACAGCTGGCTTTCGGCGCTCGCGAGCTGGGACTGCGCGGCGCTCACTTCCGTGGCGAGCTTGGCGGCCTGTTCGCGCTTGGGCGCGACCGCGAGGAACCACACGGCGGCGAGCACGCCGAGCGTGGCCACGACCATCACGACGATCCGATCGCGGCCGGTCATCGGACCGCTCCCGTGGACGGCGCGCTCGCCGAGCCGCCGGCCGAGGCTGCTACGGTCGCGGTCGAGCCCGCGGAGCTGGGCGCGGGGACGGTGGGTAGCGCGTCGAACACGACCTGCGCGTTGAACGCGGGATTGCCGCTCGCACAGCCGCCGCCGCCGCCACCGCCACCGCCGCTGGACGAGCTGGACTGGGTCGAGCTCTGCAGCGTGACTTCCTTGACGCCGACGATCAGGCGCAGATGCTCGAGCATCAGCGCGACCTCGGCCTGGCTGGTCGCGCAGCCCGCGAGCGTGAACGTGGGGACGCTGCCGGGCGGGGTGGCGGACTTCACCGACGACGCGCTGGCCGCGGACGACGACGATGCGCCTGCACCGGAGCTAGCGGTGGCGCTGGAGCCCACGGCGGCGCCGGACGTCGCGCCTGGGCCCGTGCTCGAGCCGACGGTTCCGTCCACCGAGGTGAGCGAGACCTTGCCCGGCGGCAGCACGCGCCCGAGCTCGCGGAAGGTCTGCGCCCAGTCAAAGCGCGAGTTCACGAGCGCGGCGACGGCCTGTTCGCGCTGTTCGCGCATCTGCACGAAGCTGGTGTAGGGGGCGAGCGCCGTGGCGCGCGCCTGCGCCTGCTGGGCGCGGGCGGTCAGCACGGCGACTTCCGCGCGGCGGCTGGAGATCTGATGGTCGGCGCGGCCGTAGAGCAGCGCCATGACCGCCAGCCCGCCGAGCAGGCCGAGCACGGCGTAGACGGCTCCCCCGGAGCGCCCGGCGCCGACGCTCGCGCCGGGGCGCTCGTCGGCGGGGATCAGGTTGACGGCCCTCATCGCGGAGCCTCCTGGATCGCGAGGCCCGTGGCGACCGCCAGGCGCTGCGGTGAGACGCGGTGGCCGTCGGCGCCGCCGAGGGCGCCGTCGGTCATGGAGACGGTCTCGCGGGTGACCGGGACGCCGAGCTCCGCCTGCAGCGAGTCGGCGAAGCCGGGAACGTCGAGCGCGGCGCCGCTGAGCACGACCAACGTCACCTCGCCCCCGCCCTCCTGGGAGCGGTGGAAGTCCAGGGAGTTGCGCACCTCGCCGGCGATCTCGCGGATGCCGTTCTCGAGCACCGCGCGCACGTCCGCGTCCCGCTCCTGCTCGCCGGACGACGGCGTCTGCTCGGCGAGGGCCGCGAACGACTCGGAGGCGGTGAGCGCGTCCTCCGGGGATTCCGAGTAGACCGCCGCGGACGCCTCCTCCTCGGCCACCGCGGACAACGACTCCTCCCCGGCGCCCGCCTCGGGGATCTCCAGCTCGGGCTCGGCGGGCGCGCCCGGGGGCGCGACGGGGGCGGTCAGGTCGGCGGCGGCCAGCGCGGCGCGCGCGTCGGTGACCGGAGCGTTGCGCCGCTCGGCCAGCTCGCTCGCCATCGCCTCCAGGCCCCCGCCGGCGACGCGCGTGAAGCGGCAGGCCGCCCCCTCGGCGATTGCCATGTTCGTCAGCCCATCGACGTTCAGGTACAGCACGCGGCCGTCGTGCTCGGGGTCGGGACGGTAGAGCGAGCGGATCAGCGCGAACGCCGACAGGTCGACGCCCTCCGGGCGCAGCCCCGCGCCGCGGACGGCGGCGAGCAGGCGCGCGACCATGTTGCGCTGGGCGGCGACGAGCACGACCTGCTGGCGGGGCCCTGAGGGCGTGTCGTGGACGCCGAGCGCGTGGAAGTCCAGAACGGCGCCCGCGAGCGGCATCGGCACCTGCTCCTGCGCCTGGAAGCGCACCGCCGCGTCGAGCTCCTTGCGGTCGGTGATCGGCGGCAGCTCGAGCGTGCGCAGCACCGTGCGCTGGTTGGCGACGCCGACGCGCACGCGCTTGCTCAGCCGGCTGTCGCGGAACAGCTCGCGCAGCGTCTCGCCGAGCACGCCCTCGTCGAGCACCTCGCCCTCGCGCACGGTGTCGGCCGGCAGCGCCAGGGCCGCCGCGCGCTCGGCCACGACCGAGCCGTTGATGCGCGCCTGCACGGCGGCGACGTGGCCGGGCTGGATGTCCAGGCCGACGACGTCCGCACCGGAGCGGCGTCCGAAGCTCAGTTTGAGAGTGGGATTCGGTAGGGAGGGCATGTTTGTGTCCGCGGCCGGCGGGAGGGCGCCGGCGATACGGGTCTATCGGCGCAGAGGCGACTGCGCTTTAGTGGAGAAAGTGATTGGTGTACAGGTCGATCAGCGGTTGCCCGGCGTAGACCGCGACGATCGCCCCCAGCGCGAGGAACGGGCCGAAGGGAACCGCCGTCTTGCGTCCGGCCTTGGCCCCCTTGCGAGCCATCACGAGCGCGCCGTAGAGCACGCCGGCGAGCAGCGCGATCAGGATCGCCGGCGCGACGGCCCTGCCGAGAAACAGGCCCATCACGCCCGCGAGCTTGACGTCGCCCATGCCCATGCCGCCGGGATACGCGAGCGCGGCGAGCAGCAGGAAGCCGCCGGCGGCGGCCCCTGCGATCAGGCGTTCGGGCTCGCCGGAGGGATCGAGCGCGGTGCCGATCACGAGCGCGAGAACCGCGCCCAACAGCGTCAGGCGGTTGGGGATGATGCGGTGCTCGAAGTCGATCAGGGCCGCGGGAATCACGATCAGGATCAGCGCGACACTCAACGCGATCCCAGCGGCCGTGTCGTAGGCCAGCACCGCGCCGACGCAGAGCGCGGCTGTCAGCGCCTCGACGAGCGGGTAGCGCGGGGAGATCGGCTCCGAGCAGGTGCGGCAGCGGCCTTTGAGCAGCAGCCAGGAGAGGATCGGGACGTTGTCGTAGGGCTTGACCGGCGTGCCGCAGTTGGGGCAGCGCGAGGCGGGCTTGACTAGCGACTCGTGGCGGGGCAGGCGGTAGGCGACCACGTTCAGGAACGAGCCGACGATCGCGCCCAGGACTCCTGCGAAGGTGATGGCCTCCATGGGCAAGTGATCGGCGGTCGCCGGGCGGCACTTGAGCGCCGCTCCCGAACGACGTTGCCTACCATTCTTTGGAGGCCGGACAGCCGCCCGCCGTGCCCACCGTAACGCACGTGCGGGTCACGACTCCTTCCACGTTCTTGATCGTGAACGTGTCTTTGGTGGTCACGGCGGTCGCGGTGACTTCAAATTCTTTCGCCGCGCCTTTCGCGGCGCTGATCCAGGCGTTGTTGCCTTCGGCGATCGGAATCGTCGGCTCGGCTTCCTGCAGCTGTTTCGGTTCTTTGATGCTCGCGTAACTACCGCCGTTGTCGACCGCGATCGACTCCGCCGTCGTCTGAGCCGTGCGTGCGAGCTCCTTCGCCGCGGCGTCGGTGGCCTTGCTCTTCTGATTCAGGAACGCAGGAATCGCGATCGCGGCCAGGATGCCGATGATCAGGATCACGACCAGGAGCTCGATGAGCGTGAAACCCTGCTCGTCTGTCGTGCGTTGTTGTCGATACGACATCAAGGCCGCATCGGCACGACAGCGCGTTTCCTTTACAGCCACAGTGCCTGATACTGCCAATTCGGTCTCCATGCAAAAGGGAGGCGGCCCGTGGGCCGCCTCCCAGATGCTGCGGTGCTCCTAGAACGGCGTGTCGTAGAGAACTGGTGCTACCAGACCCCGCCCGCTTGACAGCCGCCTTTCTTTTCAGTTTCGCAACCGCGTTTGATTTCACCCGCTGCGTTACGTTCGATCCAGAACTTGTTGCCGCTGGCCGCTCCAGCTTTTGCGATCACCTTGTAGGTGGTGGCAGTGCCTTCTGCTTCGCTGATGTAGGCACCACCGTTGACTTCGGCGGTCGGGATCGTGCTCTCAACTCCATGGAGCACTGCCGGGCCTGCTTTGGGTTCTCCGATGGTCGCGTAGCTGCCGTTGTTATCGGTAGCTATCGTCTCCGCCGTGGTCTGGGCGGTACGAGCAAGCTCCTTCGCCGAGGCGTCGTTGGCCTTGCTCTTCTGGTTCAAGAACGACGGAATGGCGATCGCGGCGAGAATGCCGATGATCAGGATAACCACCAGAAGCTCGATAAGGGTAAAACCACCCTCATCCTTTGAGCGCTGGCGCAGTCGATACAACATGTGTTACTCCTTATGTCGTCAGGGCGCCAGCCCTTGGCCCACCGCCTCAAATACAGCGATGCGTCCCCCTTGCGAGAGCCGCCGGCTTTGCAACACGCCCTTCTTGAGGGCACTCTGCCTTGACGCCTCGGCACTGGCTATTGTCAGCGCCTGCATCGGTCCCCCCGCGGGCGAGCTTTAGCGGTGAATGCGTTCTGGACGCATGGTTTAGCGGGATCGCGCGCCCGCCTTGGCGCCCTCGAGCCATCTCGCCTGGGCGTCGACGTGCGCCTGGCGCACGCCGCGGCCCTCACACCACGGGCACGGGAGCTTGCTCTCGGAGCCCCCGAGATTCGAGATCACGCGACCCGTGCCGCGGCAGGGCATACACTCCCGCGGCCCGTGAGACGCCTCGGTCCGATCGCCGTCCTGTTTGCCGTCATCGCTCGCCACGCAGGCGATGAGACTAGCGTGTCCGTCGATCCATGAGACGGCGAGCGCAACATCGGGGGCCTGCATGGGCGTGGGCGGCGATCGCCCTGATCACGCTCGGGGCGGCCGTGCTGCGACTCGTGCACATCGGCAAGGTCTCGCCCGATCCCTACTACGACGCGGCGGTCAGGAGCATGGGGCTGTCGTGGCACAACTTCTTCCTTGGCGCGTTCGAGCCGGGCGGGAGCGTGTCGATCGACAAGCCGCCCGTGGACCTGTGGCTGCAGGTGGCGAGCGTGAAGCTGCTCGGGTTCTCCTCGACGACGCTGAAGCTGCCGGAGGCGCTCGCCGGGATCGCCGCGGTGCCGCTGCTGTTCGCGGCCGTCAGACGGATGTGGAGCACGGCCGCGGGGCTCGCCGCGGCCGTGGCGCTGGCGGTGCTGCCGGTGGAGGTGATCACCTCGCGCAGCGACACGATGGACGGGGTGATGATGGCGCTGATCGTGCTCGCGCTGTGGCTGATCGTGCGCGCGTGCGAGACGGGACGCTACGCCTGGCTGCTGGCGGGCGCGGCGGCGCTCGGGGTCGCGTTCGACGTGAAGCTGCTGGAGTCGCTCGTCGCCGTGCCGGGGCTCGCGCTGCTCGCGTATCTGGGGCTGCCGGGATCCCGGAGTCGACGGCTGCTGCAGCTGGCGGCCGCCGGGGCGGTGTACGTGGCGGTCGCGCTGGCGTGGCTGACGGCGACGCTGCTCGTGCCTGCCCACGAGCGGCCATATGCGATCGGCTCGACGAACGGGAGCGCGTGGAACGCCGCGTTCGTGTTCAACGGCACCGACCGGCTGGGCGGGAAATCGCCCGAACCGCAGTTCACCATCTACGAACCCGGCCATCGCTACCCCGAAGCGACGCAGTCCGAGCGCGACCACATTCCGATCGTGCCCCCCTCCCCCACGCGGCTGCTGGCGCGCGTCGGACCGCTGTCGGGCGAGCGGCTCGGACTGGAGCTGCTCGTCGCGCTGCTGCTGGGCGCGCCCGCGCTGATCTTCACCCTGCTGGCGGACCGGCGAGCCGCCCCGCAGCGCGACGGGCAGGAGTCCTCAGAGAAGGAGGCCGCGTTGGCTCGCGAGGCGGCGACGGGACGGCGAATGAGGCGCGCCACGGCGGCCGGGCTGTCGCTGTGGATGCTGACGGGGATCGCTCTGTTCAGCCACATGTCCCGGCTGCACCCGCGCTACGTCGAGAGCCTCGTCCCCGCGGTCGCGGCGCTGCTCGGCATCGGCGCGGCGTGGGCCTGCGCCACCGATCGGGAAACGCCGGACAGCCGAGCGCGCCTGGTCGCGCTGGCGGTCGCGCTCGGCGCGACGGTGTATTACGTCGAGCGGCTGCTGTACGGGCGCACGGGCGTGTGGTGGGTCGTGCTCGCGGGCGCGTTCGGCGCGATCGCGTTCGCGGCGCTCGCCCGCGTCGGGCCGCGCGCCGACGGCCTGCGTGCACGCTGGCTGGCGGGCGCGACGATCGCACTGGCGCTCGTGGCGGTCGGCGCGCTGCCGTTGAGCGCGGACGTCACGGCAATCAACAACGCCGTGACCGACGCGGGGTATGTGGGCGCCCTGCCAAGCGAAGAGCAAAGCCATCTGAGCTCCTACCTGCGCGCGCATCAGGGCGGCGCCCGCTACGAGCTCGCGGCGGAGTCCGCCACGCAGATCGGCTCGCTGATCGTCCAGGACGCGCGGCCCGTGCTGGTCTTGACGACGTACGGCGCGCGCGTGTTCACGAACGTCGCCGAGCTGCGACAGCGGATCGCGAAGGGCGAAGTCAGGTACGCGTTCCTGAACTCGTTCTGCGGCAAACGCATCTCCCCGCTCAACGCCGCCTGCTCGGAACCCGCCAGGTGGATTCGAGCGCACGGAACAGACGTGTCGCGACGGGCCGGGTTGAGCCGGGGCGGGGTCCTTTGGCTGCTCCCCGGAGCAAAGCCGTGAACCGGACCGAAGCCGACGCTGGGAGCACGCCCAACCTGGCGGAGATCGCGCGCGCCGCACGTGCGAGTGGGCAGATCGCGCTCGACACCGAGTTCATGGGCGAGGGCCGCTACCGGACGCTGCTGTGCCTGATCCAGCTCGCGGTCCCCGACGGGGCCGCGGGCGAACGGATCGAGCTCGTCGACCCGCTCGTCGGGGACCTCGACGCCACGCCGCTGGCCGACGTGCTCGCGGACCCACACGTCCAGGTGGTCGTCCACGCCGGGCGCCAGGACGTAGCGCTCGTGCGCCGGCGGCTCGGCACCGAGCTGACGAACGTGTTCGACACCCAGGTCGCCGCCGGCTTCGCCGGGATGGCGGCGCAGGCCTCATACGACACGCTGCTCGCGGAGCTGCTCGGCGTCAAGGTCAGCAAGAGCGCGAGCTTCACGCGCTGGGACGCGCGCCCGCTCTCCCCCGAGCAACTCGCCTACGCGCGCGAGGACGTCCTGCACCTGCTCGAGCTCGCGGGCGCCCTGGAACGCCGGCTGGCCGAGATCGGGCGCCTGGATTGGGCGCGCGAGGAGTGCGAGCCCCTGCAGGACTCGAGCGACGCACGCGACCCCGAGACGATCTTCGCGCGGCTGCCGCGCATACGCGGGCTGAGCCCTCCCGCGCAGACGATCGCGCGCGAGCTGGTGCGCTGGCGCGAGGATCTCGCGGCCACTCAGAACCGCCCGGTGCAGAGCGTCCTCACCGACGCCGCGCTCGTGGAGATCGCCAAGCGCAAGCCCACCTCCTCCGCCAAGCTCGAGCAGATCCGTGGCGTCAACCAGGGCAGCCTGCGCCGGCGGGGCGCGAGCCTGCTCGACGCGGTCAGGCGCGGGAGCGAACTGCCGCCGCAGGCCCAGACGCAGGACGCCCGCCCACCCACGCCGGCTCCCGACGACGCGCCCCTGATCGCGCTCGCCGAGGCGCTCGTGCGCGCCCGGGCGCGCGAGGCGGGACTCGCATACGAGCTGCTCGCCGCGAAGGCCGACCTGCAGGCGATCGTCATCGCCCGGCGCGCCGACGGCGCCGAGGCCGGCGTGCGTACCCTGCGCGGCTGGCGCCGCGAGCTCGTCGGCAGAGAGCTGCTGGAGCTGCTCGACGGCCGGGTGTTGCTGTCGGTACGCGAGGGACGGCTTCACATTTTGCAGTGAGGCAGAGGCGGCTCGATGAGCGTCGGTGGCTCGTCACGCGGTCAGCGCACATCGGTCATACAAAGCTCAGAATAACGGTTCAGCAAGCTCCCGTGGGTGCTGCACCGTGCTACACTTACCGGATGCCGACGACTCGCCCGCGTCATACGATCACGGAGACCCCACCCGTGCGGGAGGCGCTCGATGAGCTGCGCGCCAAGCTGAACGGCGAGCGAATCGACTACGCCGAGCTGGTGATCCTGGGCGCCCGCGCGAAGGCGCGCCGGCTGCCAGCGGCCGACGCCGAGGCCCAGGCTGCTGCGAAGGAGCTGGCCGACATGGTCCGCAATCGATCATTCCCATTCCAGATGGACATCGCCGCGGCGGACGAGGTCAAGCACCTCGGGCTGATCGCCAACTACGACGAGTAGCGTGCTGCTGCTCGACAACTCAGCGTGGGCGCGCATCGTCGAGGGCGTTCTGGATGACGAGCGGGCCGAGACAGTCGCGCACTGGTTCGAACAGCGAAAGCTTGGCACCTGCCTGCCGTTCCTGCTGGAGGCCGGATACTCAGCCCGTTCGGCGGCGGATCGCAAAGCGTTGATGGCCCGCTTCGACAAACTGCCCCGCGTCACGATCGACATCGAGGTCGAGCGCATGGCGTTGCAGGCACAGCGGGAGCTCGCGGAGATCGGTCACCACCGCCTCGCGCCGATCGACGTAATGGTCGCCGCGTGCGCGCACAGGGCCGAAGCGGGCGTGCTGCACTACGACGGCGACTACGATCTGCTCGCCGAGCATACGACCCTCATGTTCGAGAGCGAGTGGCTCGCTCCGCCGGGCGCGCTGTGATCGACGCCTATTTGATCTGGTTGTAGACCGTGAACAGCGGCAGGTACATCGAGACCACGATGAAGCCGACGATGCCGCCGATGACGATGATCATGACGGGCTCCATGATCGAGGTGAGGGCTTTGACGGACGCCTCGACCTGGTCCTCGTAGAACTCGGCGATCTTGTCGAGCATCGAGTCCAGGGCGCCGGTCTCCTCGCCGACGCCGACCATGTGCGTGACCATCGTGGGGAAGATCGGCTCCTGGGCGAGCGGGGCGGCGATCGTGCCGCCGCGCTTGACGGAGGCGATCACGCCCTCCATCGCCTCTTCCACGACGACGTTGCCGCCCGTGCGCCCGGTGATCTCCAGGGCCTGCAGCAGGGGCACGCCGGCGCTCGTCAGCGAAGCGAGCGTGCGCGACCAGCGCGCGACCGCGACCTGCTGGACGATCGCGCCGATCTTCATCGGCACGCGCAAGCGGAAGCGGTCCCACTGCGGGCGCCCCCACGAGGACTTCTTCCACTTCAGGAACGCGACGACGACGGCCGCGGTCCCGCCGAATATCAGCCACCAGTAGCCGGTGACGGCGTGGGACATCATGACGGAGACCTGCGTGATCGCGGGGAGCTGGCCGCCGAACTGCTTGAAGACGCCCTCAAACACGGGCACGAGGAAGGCGACGAGCGCCATCATCACGCCGACGGCGAAGACGATCACGAGCGTCGGGTAGACCATCGCCGAGCGGATCTGGCGGCGCAGCGAGGCGTCCTTCTCCAGCTGATTGGCGACGCGCTGGAGCGCGCTCTCGAGCACGCCCCCGGCCTCCCCCGCCTGGGTCATCGCGACGAACAGGGGGTTGAAGACCTTCGGGTGGCGCGCCATCGCGTCGCTCAGCGACAGGCCCGCCTCGACGTCCTTGCGCACGGCCACGATCGTTTCCTTCAGGAACTTGCTCTCGGTCTGCTCCTCGAGCACGTACAGGGCGCGCAGGATGCTCATGCCCGAGGTGATCATCGTCGCGAGCTGGCGCGAGAAGATGGCCAGCTCGGAGGCCTTGACGCTCTTCAGGAACTCGAGCTCGATCTCGCGCGAGCCGCGCTTGTCGGCGACGTCGAGGACGATCAGCCCGCGCGCGCGCAGCTGGTCGGAGACCGCCTGCTTGGAGTCGGCCTCGACTTCGCCCTGGGCTTTGACCCCGGCGAGATCCATGGCCTTGAAGACGTAAGTGCTCACCCTTCCCCCCTGCTACGCCGCCGCCAACGATCCCGCGCCGAGCAGGCGCCGCAGCTCCTCGGACGTCGTGGAGCGGGCCTCGGCGAGCTTCTGGGTGATCTTGCCTGCGCGCACGAGCGTGGCCAGCGAGGCGTCCATCGTCTGCATGCCCGACGCCGAGCTGGTCTGCAGGACGGAGTAGATCTGGTGGGTCTTGCCCTCACGGATGAGGTTGCGCACGGCCGGGTTGGGGACGAGCACCTCGGTCGCGACGACGCGTCCCGCGCCGTCGGCGGTCGGCAGCAGCTGCTGGGTCATGATGCCCTGCAGCGCGACCGACAGCTGCACCCGCACCTGGCCCTGCTGGTGGGCGGGGAACACGTCGATCACGCGGTCGATCGTCTGGGCGGTGTCCTGGGTGTGCAGCGTCGCGAACACGAGATGTCCCGTCTCCGCCGCGGTCAGGGCGGTGGAGATCGTCTCCAGGTCGCGCATCTCCCCGACGAGGATCACGTCGGGGTCCTGGCGCAGGGCCGCCTTCAGCGAGTCGGCGAAGCTGTGCGCGTCGGAGCCCAGCTCGCGCTGGTTGACGAGGCACTTCTTGTGCGCGTGCAGGAACTCGATCGGGTCCTCGATCGTCATGATGTGCTCCTCGCGGGTGCGGTTGATCTCATCGATCATCGCCGCCAGCGACGTGGACTTGCCCGAGCCGGTCGGGCCGGTCACGAGCACGAAGCCGCGCGGGCGGCGCGTGAACTCGTGCACCGCGACGGGCAGGCCGAGCTCGTCGATCGAGGTCAGCTCGGCCGGGATCAGGCGGAAGGCCGCGCCGATCGCGCCGCGCTGGTAGTAGGCGTTGACGCGGAAGCGCGCGTGGCCGGGGACCGAGTAGGCGAAGTCCAGCTGCCAGTCGGTCTCCAGGCGCTGGCGCTGGTCGCCGTTGAGGATCGAGTAGACGATCTCGCGCGTGTCCGAGGGCGAGAGCTCCGGATAGTCCTCCAGCTGCGTCAGGCGCCCGCGAACGCGCACGGTCGGGTGCGTACCGGCGCTCAGGTGCAGGTCCGAGGCGCGGCGGGAGACGACCTCCAGCAGCAGGTCCGCGAAATCGATGTCCATGCCCCGTCCATCGACATTTGCGGGCTCGGCCATTAGCGACCGGGGTTCGCGGATTGGGGATTGGACGAAGATATGACCCCGCCAGAGCGCACGACCGCACCCCACCGCCAGGCGTACGCCGGCCTCCAAGCCGAGTCTCGCGATCGCGCGAGCGCTCTCGCCCGGGTTCGCACGCGCCTCAGCTGCTGCCGATGACCCGCGCGATCTCCGCGATCGCAGTGCGCCCCTGGCGGACCTTGTCGAGCCCGTCGTCGCGCAGGCGGCGCATGCCCTGGCGCACGGCGACGTCGCGGATCTCCTCCGCGGGGCGGCGTTCGAGCGCCAGCTTCTGGATCTCGGGCGAGACGTCCATCACCTCGTACAGCCCGACGCGGCCGCGGTAGCCCGAGCCGCCGCAGCGCCGGCAGCCGACGGGCTCATACGCCTCGAGGTCGACGAGCGCCTTGTAGCCGCTGTCGCGCAGGACCTGGGCTGCGACGATCGTGCGGCGCTTGCAGTGCGAGCAGAGCTTGCGCGCCAGGCGCTGGGCGACGACGCAGTCGAGCGCGGAGGCGACGAGGAACGGCTCGATGCCCATCTCGACCAGGCGCGAGATCGCGGAGGGCGCGTCGTTGGTGTGCAGCGTGGAGAGGACCAGGTGTCCGGTCAGCGCGGACTCGACCGCGATCTGGGCGGTCTCGCGGTCGCGGATCTCCCCGACCATGATCACGTCGGGGTCGGCGCGGACCATCGAGCGCAGGCCGGCGGCGAACGTGAGGCCGACCTTGGGCGAGACCTGCACCTGGGTGAGGCCTGCGATTTCGTACTCGACGGGATCCTCGACCGTGATGATGTTCTTCTCGACGGTGTTGAGCTGCTGCAACGCCGCATACAGCGTCGTGGACTTGCCCGAGCCGGTCGGGCCGGTCACGAGCACGGCGCCGTGGGTCTCGTGGAAGGCGCGCTCGAAGCGCTCGCGCTCGGGCGCGGCCATGCCGAGCTTGTCGAGCTCGACGACGACCGAGTCCTTGTCGAGCACGCGCAGCACGACCGCCTCGCCGTGGACGCTCGGCAGCGTCACGACGCGCAGGTCGACGTGGCGACCTTCGACCGCGAGGCCGACGCGGCCGTCCTGAGGCAGGCGGCGCTCGGCGATGTTCAGCTCGGCCATGATCTTCACGCGCGAGACCACGCCCGCGGCCATGCGACGTGGAACGGTGGTGACGTCCTGCAGGACGCCGTCGATGCGAAAGCGCACGCGCAGCTCGCGGCCGTCGGGGGCGAGGTGCACGTCCGAGGCGCCGCGCTCGACCGCCTGGGCGACGATCTGGTTGACGAGCTTGATGACCGGGGCGTCGTCGGCGGTCTCGTGCAGGTCGACGACCTCCGCTGCGCCACCCTCCTCCTCGAGCTGCTCGTGGGAGTCCGAGACGACGTCCTCGAGGCGATCCAGGCGCGAGATCAGGCCGGCGATGTCGTCGGGCGGGGCGACCGCGACGCGCACCTCGTAGCCGGTCATGATCGCGATGTCGTCGACGGCGAGGACGTTCGCGGGGTCGGCCATCGCCACCAGCAGCGTGCGCTTGTCGGCGAACGCGACGGGCACGGCCTGGTAGCGCTTGGCGGAGTTCGTGGTCACGAGGTTGGCGGCGGACATGTCTACGGAGAAGGCGCCGAGGTCGAGGTGGTCCAGGCCGTAGCGCTCGGCCAGCGCGCGCGAGAGGCCGTCGCGGGTCAGCGCGCCGGCGTCGAGCAGCACGCGCTCGGGGGTCGTGCCGAGACCGCGCGAGCTCTCGATCGCCTCCTCGACCTGGCCGCGCGAGGTGAGGCCCATGTCGACGATCACGTCGGTCAGAAAGCGCGAGGAGGAGCCGCGGCGGCTCGGTCGCGTGATGCCGGTCCATTCGCCGGGCTGCGGCGCGGCCAAGTCGGCCTGGGCCTCGACGTCGCGCTCGGGCTGTGAGTCTTCCGGCTCGACCTCGCCGTCGTCCGCCGCGATGGTGTGCTCGATCTCGACGACGGGCTCCTGCGCCGCCTCGCCGGCGTCGTCCATGCCGAAGATCGCGTGCAGGTCGGGGCCGGCCGGTTGCGTAGCGTCACTCATAGCAAGAGGGCGTTCGTGTTCGGGGAGAGGTCGGGAGGGGGGCCTGGCCCCCCTCCCGTCATAGAGGCGTGCAGGTCGGGGCCGGCCGGTTGGGGGGCGTCGCTCATCGCGAGCGCGTCCCGGCAGGACTAGTCCAGTGCGCGGCGCATGACCTCGAGCGGCGCCGGCCGGCCCGTCCACAGCTCGAAGCTGAGCGCGCCCTGGGCGAGCAGGACCTCGAGCCCCGCGACGGTGCGGGCCCCATGAGACCGCGCGGCGGCGAGCAGCGGTGTGGGTGAGGAGCGGTAGACGAGATCGACGACATGCGAGTAGTCACCGACTTGATCGAACGTAAGCGCGAGGAGGTTGAGCCCCTGATCCTCAGTGGCCGACTGTTTTAGGCTCGCGGGCTCTGACTCGAGGCCGACGGAGGTGCAGTTGACGAGCAGGTCGGCGGCCTCGGGGGCGGCGGCCGGGCGTACGCCGAGATCGCGCGCGAGCGCGGCGGCGCGCGCGGGCGTGCGGTTGTAGACCGACACCTCGCGCGCGCCGGCCTCGCGCAGCGCCCAGACGACCGCGCGCGCGGAGCCGCCCGCGCCGAGCACGAGCGCGCTCATGCCCCGCGGTGAGACGCCGAGCGCCGCGAGGAAGCCGGGAGCGTCTGTGTTCGCGGCCGCGATCGCGCCGCCGGGCGCGAAGCTGAGCGTGTTCGCGGCGCCGATCGCCTGCGCGGCCTCACTCGCGTCGTCGGCGAGGACGAGCGCCGAGTGCTTGTGCGGGATCGTGACGTTCGCCCCGGCGAAGCCGGCGCGCGGGAGCGCGCGGACCGTCTCGGCGAAGCGCTCGGGTGGCACCGGCAGCAGCTGATAGCGCCAGTCGTCCATGCCGAGCGCCGCCAGCGCGGCGTTGTGCATCGCCGGCGAGCGGCTGTGCGCGACGGGCCAGCCGAGGACTCCCAGCCTTGGCATCGGAGGGCCTTGTTCTCCCTATCGCTTCCGGCAGGTGGGAACGCGCCCGCCGCCCGAGGCGAGCGCTTCGCGGTAGGCCGCCGCGTCGTGTTCGAACTGGGCTTCGCCGTTGGAGAACACGAGCCCGCCGCAGCCGTCGGCGGCGGCGACGTAGTACAGGTAGCCGGCGTGCGCCGGGTGGGCGGCGGCGGCGATCGCGGCGAGGCCGGGGTTGCTGATCGGGGTCGGGGGCAGGCCGCGGCGCCGGCGCGTGTTGTAGGGGGAGTCGAGCGCGAGCTGAGCAGCGGTGAGCGGCTTGGTGTAGTCGTTCAGCGCATAGCGAAGGGTCGCGTCGATCCCGAGCGCCATGTTCAGGCGCAGGCGGTTGTAGACGACGGCCGCGACCTTCGCGCGATCGCCCGGCAGCTGCGCCTCGCGTTCGATCATCGAGGCGACGATCAGCAGCTGATAGGGGGTGACGTGCAGTTCGCGCGCGCGGCGGATCTCCGCGTCGCCGAAGCGTTCGGTGAACGCGAGCAGCTGTTCGTGCACGAGCCTGCCGGCCGGGTCGCCGCGGTAGAGGTCGTAGGTGGCCGGGAACAGGAAGCCTTCGAGGTCGGGGGTGCTCGCCGGCGCGCCGTAGTGGGCGGGGTTCAAGAGGGACGAGCGCTTGGACGCCGTCAGGTAGCTGCCGGTCAGACCGGCGGCGTGGGCGCGAGCCGCGATCTGCCGGCGGGTTTCGCCCTCGGGGATCAGCACCCGCACGACGACCGGGGCGGCGAGCGGCTTGGGTGCAGTGGTATGCGTGGTGAGCCGGTCGACCGCCAGCCAGACCGCGCCCGCGACGAGCAGGAGCGCCAGTACAGCCAGGACCCGCACCGGCCACGAGCGGCCGCGCCGGAGCGGTGGCGGCGGCTGCGCCTGTGGCGGCGCAGGCGCGACCGTCTGTGCGGGGATCGCGGGTGGCGGGATCTCCTGCGTTTCGGACGCGGTCGGCGGCACGGCGGGGGGCGCTACGGCGGGGGGCGGCAGCGGCGCCTCGACCGCCTCGGAGACCGGCTGCGAGGCGGCGCGCCGCCGTTCGCGCTCGGCGCGATCGCGCTCGCGTTCCTCGTCGGTGCGGACAGAGGGCTGTGAACGGTCGGACACGTCGTCCGTGAACCTAGCTCAACCGGGGTCCGCGGGAGCGCAGCTCGTCTCCGTCCGGCGGACTCCGGTGTGCGCGCCCGCGCCTACGCGCCCTGGCGCAGGCGGGCGTGCAGCCAGCTCTCGAGCATGTGGGCGGCGGCGCGCGAGTCCTCGCCGGCGCGGTGCGAGCCCTGGTCGTGGCGGGCGATGTGGGTGGTGTAGCGCTCGTCGTGGAGCTCGACGGGGATGCCCTCCCCCAGGCGCAGGGACAGGCGCCGCGCGAACTCGCGGGTCTCACGGGTCTGGTCGGAGTCGCCGCCGCGTAGCGACACGGGCAGCCCGATGACGACCCGCTCGACCTCGCGATCGCGGATCAGATCTTCGATTTCGTGCAGCCCATTGCGGGTGGCGGGACGGGGAATGGCTGCGATCGGGGTGACGATCGTGCCCGTGGGGTCGCTGAGCGCGCAGCCACAGCGGGCGCTGCCGTAGTCGAGGGCGAGCACGCGACTCACGATTCGAGCTCCTGTACGATCGCGGCGCGCGCCGCCGATACCGCCTCATCGACCTTCTCCGGGTAACGACCACCGGCACGGGCCATCGTGTCTCGACCCCCTCCACCTCCACCGGCAACCTCAGCCGCGACTTTGACAATCGCACCCGCCTTGACGCCTCGTTCGACCAGCACGGGGGGAACGCTGGCTACGAACAGCGCGCGTTCGCCACTCGCGGAGCCCAGCACAATTGCGGCTCCATCGAGCTTTGCCTTGATCCCGTCGAGAAGCGCCAATAGCGCCTTCTCGTCTATTGCCGATACAGACTGGGTAATCACCGTCGCCCCCGCGATCTCAAACGCCTGGTCGATGACATCCTCGACGTCGCGTTTGCCATGCGTGGCGTCTCCTGGCCGTCCAGCTCGCTTCCATTCCTTCATCTCACGCTCGAGCGCCCTCACCTTCTCGAGCGCATCCTCGGGCCGGGCGCGCAGCTCGGCCACGATCTCGCCGAGCAGGCGGTCGTGCTCGCGCAGCAGCGCGCCGGCGCCAGCGCCGGTGAGCGCCTCGATGCGGCGCACGTTGGCGGCGGAGGAGGTCTCGCCGAGGATGTGAAACACGCCGATCTCGGCGGTGGTGCGCACGTGGGTGCCGCCGCACAGCTCGCGCGAGTAGGAGCCATCGCCGATCTGGATCATGCGCACGACCTCGCCGTACTTCTCTCCGAAGAGGGCCATCGCGCCGAGGCGCCGAGCCTCCTGGAGGGTGGTGGAAATGGCGCGCACGGGGTCGCCCGCGGCGATCCAGGCGTTGACGGCCTCCTGCACGTCGCGCAGCTCCTGCGCGGTGAGCGCGCCGGTGTGGGTGAAGTCGAAGCGCAGCTTGTCCGGTCCCACGTAGGAGCCGGCCTGGCGGACGTGGGCGCCGAGGCGCTCGCGCAGGGCGGCGTGCAGCAGGTGGGTGGCCGTGTGGTTGCGCTCGGTGGCGCGCCGCGCGGCGTGGTCCACGCGCGCGAGCACCGGTTCGTCGGGCGCGAGCGAGCCCTGCTCGAGGGAGACCTCCAGCGCCTGGTCCTCGCCGAGGCGATAGACGTTCGTCACGCGCCCGATACAGTCGCCCGTGGCGCATTCGATCGTGCCGGTGTCGGAGACCTGACCGCCGCCGGCCGGATAGAACGGCGACTCGGCGAGCTTGACGAGCAGGCTCGTGCCGGCGCCGGCGCCGTTCGTCGCCGAGCCGTTGGCGCGCGCCCCACCATCGATCGGCCTCGAGCTCTCCTCGCGCGCGCCTTCACCGTTAGCGGGGGGACCGTCCGAATCGCGCTCGGCAAGGGACGCGAGCGCTCCGACGGTCGTCGATTGAAGCTCGGTCTCATAGCCGGTGAAGCGAGTGGAGAAGCCGGCGGACTCCGCGAGCTCGCGGGCGAGCTCGCGCGGATCGGCCCCGCCTGCCCCCTGCGCAGCGCCCTGCCGGTCTCCATATATGAGCTTCGCCGGGAGTTTGCGCCCGAAGCTCAACTGGCCGCTTATGCCGGCGCGGCTGCGGGCACGCTGGGCGTCCATCAGCCGCTCGAACCCCTGCTCGTCGACGCCCAGGCCGCGCTCGCCCGCGAGCTCGCGGGTCAGGTCGAAGGGGAATCCGTACGTGTCGTGCAGGGCGAACGCGTCGGTCGCGGCGATCGTTCGCTCGCCGGCGTCCAGCGCGCGGGTGATCAGCTCGTCCAGCAGCCCGGTGCCCTGCTCGAGCGTGCGCCCGAACGCGTCCTCCTCGGATGCGAGCCAGCGCTCGATCGCCTCGCGCTGGTCGAGCAGTTCGGGGTAGGCGCCGGCCATCAGCTCGCGCACGACGGCGGCGTAGCGGAGCAGGAACCCGGGCGCCATGTGCAGGCGGCGCGCCTGCAGGATCGCGCGGCGGGTGAGGCGGCGCAGGACGTAGCCGCGGTCTTCGTTGGAGGGGACGACGCCGTCGGCGATCAGAAACGACATGCCGCGGGCGTGGTCTGAGAGGATGCGCAGCGCGCGGTCGGCGGCGGGGTCCTCGCCGTAGCGGCGAGCGGCGAGCTCCTGGCCGAGGTCGATCAGCGGCTGGAACTGGTCGGTGTCGAACACCGAGTCGCGGTCCTGCAGGATCGCGGCCAGGCGGTTGAGGCCGAGGCCGGTGTCGATGTTGTTGCTCGGGAGCGCCTGCAGCCGGTCGTGGGGATTCTGGTCGTACTGCATGAACACGAGGTTCCAGTACTCCAGGAACCGCTCGTTCTCGCCGCCGGGGAGATCGTCGGCGGCGCCGAAGGAGAGGCCGCGGTCGATGTACAGCTCCGAGCAGGGCCCGCTGGGGCCGACGGGGCCGGCTTCCCAGAAGTTCTCCGAGCGCGGGCAGCCGACGATCCGCTCGCGCGGCACGCCGACGGCGCGCCACAGCTCGATCGCCTCCTCGTCGGGGCCGAGCCCGAGTTGCTCGTCGCCGGAGAAGACGGTCACCCAGATGTCGTCGGGGTCAAACGAGAACACTTCCCGGGAGAGGTCCCACGCGAACTGGATCGCCTCGGGCTTGAAGTAGGCGCCGATCGAGAAGTTGCCGAGCATCTCGAAGAACGTGAGGTGGCGCAGGGTGCTGCCGACATGGTCGATGTCGGGCGTGCGAAAGCACTTCTGGCAACTCGTCAGCATCGGCGCGGGCGGGTCGGCGCGGCCGAGGAAGCAGGGCTTCAGCGGCTGCATGCCCGCGGTCGTGAGCAGGACCGTGCGGTCCTCGGCGGGCGGCACCAGCGACGCGGAGGGAATGCGCAGGTGATCGCGCTCAGCAAAGAAGCCGAGAAACCGCTCGCGGATCTCATCCGAGGTCATCGCCGAATGATGTTAAGGGAGGCGTCAGGCGATGGTGCCGTGGCCGACGATCCGATGCTCGCCGTCATACAGGCACGCGATCTGCCCGGGCGCGGTGCGCTCGGCCGGCTGGAGCAACTCGACCTCGATCGCGCGGTGCTCGCCGGCCGCGGCGGGAGCGGCGAGACGGCAATCCAGGCGCGCGCCTCGGTAGCGGACCTTGACCGTGTCGATGCGCTCGCCGTCGCGGTGGAGCGTCGCGTCGCGGACGCGCACGGTGCGCGTGAGCAGCTCATCGCGCGCGCCGACCGTGACGGTGTTCGACACGGGGTCGGTCGCGAGCACGTACAGCGGCTCGCCGGCACGGTGCAGGCCGGGCCCTGAGCCCAGCCCGCGGCGCTGGCCGACGGTGACGGTGTGGACGCCTGAGTGCTCACCCAGCAGGCGACCGTCGCGATCGACGATCGGACCGGGGTGCGCGCCCAGCCGGCCGTGGCGGGCCAGGAACTCCGTGCGGCGGGTGCCGGCGAGAAAGCACAGATCCTGGGAGTCGCGCCGGCGCGCGACCGGCAGGCCGGCGCGCTGCGCGAGCGCGCGAACCTCGGGCTTGGTCAGCTCGCCGAGAGGGAAGCGCAGACGCCGCAGCGAGTCCCGCGAGAGCCCGCTGAGCGCGTAGCTCTGGTCCTTGGCGGGATCGACGGCCGTCTGCAGCAGCGGGCCGAGCGCGAGCTCGTCACGGTCGATGCGCGCATAGTGACCGGTCGCGAGCGTGCAAGCTCCGAGCCGGGTGGCGAGATCGAGCATCGCATCGAGGCGCACCGAGCCGTTGCAGCGCACGCACGGGTTGGGCGTGAGACCGGTCGCGTGGTCGCTCAGCCACGGGTCCACGACGCCGGCGCGAAACTCGGCGCGCAGGTCGATCGAGAAGTGGGGCACGCCGATTTCGTGCGCGAGCGAGCGTGCGGAGCGGACGGCCTGGGCGGAGCAGCAGCTCGCCTCGCCGTCGCCCGCCGGGTCCGACCACAGCTCGAGCGTGACCGCTGCCGTCTCCTCTCCACTGCCGGCGACGAGCAGCGCGGCGACGGCGGAGTCGACTCCGCCGCTCATCGCCACGAGCGTGCGCTCGGGCGCCGGGGCGAGGTCGGCCTGGCGCAGGGCGAAGCCGAGCGCGCGATGCAGCGCGTCGGCGGCGAGCTCGGCGGCGTGGCGCTTGGCCGGGGTCAGCCCGCCGAGCTCCTGCGCGATCGTGTCGGCGCCGATCAGGGCGGCCTCCAGCAGTGGAGTGCCGCGTAGCAGCAGATCCACCACAACGCTGCCGGCTGCGATCGTGGCGCCGCAGCCGCTCGCGTCAAAGCCGGCGTCGAGGATGCGACCGTCGGGGCTGCCGGGGTGCAGCGCGAGCGAGACGCGGATCAGATCGCCGCACGCCGCCCCGCCCGCGGCGCCGGTGTGCGCGCCCGCGGGAACGTGCCCGCGAGCGAGCGGTCGTTCGAGATGCGCAATCAGGCCCGTGGCGAGTGTCACCCGGTCGAGTGTAAGGACCTATCGGGCTTTGGGGGAAGGCGCCGGAGGCGCGGACCCACGGGTGTGCGATACGCGCGGTGGGCTGCGTCAGACCGGGCGCCGCGCCGAATGCGGTATCACGCGGCGCGCCGGTTCGCTCGGAGGTCTCAGGAGTGATGCGCTTCGGAGACGGCCTGCTGGATCGCGAACGCGTCGCTGAGGCCCGTGAGCACGGTCGTGTGGCCGTGCGGGTTGACGATCAGCAGGGTCGGGGTCTGGGTGACCTGGACGGCGTGGGTGATCGTGCCGAACGCGCCGACCTGGCCCGCGGAGGCGTAGTGGACGGCGATCCTGCCGCCGAGCGCGCGCTGGACCGCGGGGAGCGCGTTGTGGACGGCGACGTCGTCGGAGCCGTGGCGATTCCAGAACAGGATCAGCACGGTCTTGCCATGTTGCAGCTCGTGTTCGACGGGGGCCTGCATGCTCGGCGCTGCGGCGGCGTGCTTGGCCGCCGAGGGCGAGCCGTGGACGTGGACGGGGGCAGCAACCGGATGCGCGGCCGTGCGGGCGGCGGCGTGGCTCGTGGCGGAGGGAGTCGAGGCGGTGGTCGAGGACGAGGTGGTGGTCGAGGACGAAGCGGTGGTCGAGGACGAGGCAGAGGGTTCTGAAGTCTCCGCGCGCTGGGCTTCGCGCTGAGATTGGGCGACGGCGCCATGGGCTTTGTCGATCGCGCGGGTCAGGCCTTCGACCCCGGGGGCGGAGCCGTGGTAGACGGGTGTCGGCGCGGCGGGCGCTTTGGCCGCGACCGCGGGGGCGGCGGGCGCGCTGGAGGCGGCGGGGCTCGATCCCGAGCCGCCGCCGGAGCTGGGCGTGCGGCCGCGCAGCGCGGCGAACCACACGAGCACGAGCAGCGCGAGCGTCACGAGCGCGATCTGGTAGGGACGGGACAGCTGGGTCATGGATCTAGATCCTGTTTCGGCACATACCGCGTTGGAGTTGAACGGCGCACGCCGCGATGGACCGCCGACGCCGTCCGATCGGGCGCTCGCAAGGTGCGGTGAGACGCGTCAAGCACGTATGGACCGCCCGGTCCGGTGGCGGACTGCGAGCCGCCGCGCCGGCTCCGCCGTCCAAATGAGCCCGATCCGTGAGCCCGGCCGACCGCGGGACGATTTACAACGAGCGCAGGCCACGCAGGACGGCGTGCACCACCGCGTCTGACGCCACGGTCTCCTGGGAGGCGCCGAGCATGTCTTTGAGCACCGTCTCACCGGCGCCGAGGATCGCGACGTAGCGCGCGTCGAGCGCGTTGGCGTAGCCGAGCTGTCCCTTGAGCGAGCGCCCCGCGAGCTCCATCTGCGCCGTCAGCCCGGCGGTGCGAGCCTCGCTCAGCAGCGCGAACGCCTCGGCCGGGGCGTGACGGCGTGCGGGCTCCCGACCGTCGTCGCGGGCGGGCTCATACGCCACGAACAGGTCCACGGGCGCGGGCGCCGGGTGCGGCGGGGCGCCCGCGAGCAGGATCCGCTCGATCCCGGCGGCCCAGCCGATGCCGGGCGTCGGCGGACCGCCGAGCTGCTCCACCAGGCCGTCATAGCGTCCGCCGCCGCCGACACCCGACTGCGCGCCGAGGCGATCGGAGGTGAACTCGAAAACGGTGCGCGTGTAGTAGTCCAGGCCGCGCACGAGCGTGGGGTCGATCGCATACGCGACACCCGCGGCGTCCAGGCGGGCGCGGACCTCGGCGAAGTGCTCGGCATCCTCGGCGCTGAGGAAGTCGAGCAGGCGCGGCGCGGTCTGCAGCGCGGCGCGCGTGCCGGGGTGCTCGGAGTCGAACGCGCGCAGCGGGTTCAGCTCGATGCGCTCGCGCACCTCCGCGGACAGGTGTTCTGAGTGCGCGCGCAGGTGCGCCTGCAGCCGCTCGCGGTACTCCTGGCGCGCGGCGAGGCTCCCGAGGCTCGACAGACGCAGGCGCACCGAGGCGACGCTCAGCTCGTCGAGCAGCGCGGCGAGCAGGCAGATCGACTCGGCGTCCACGGCCGGGTCCTCGGCGCCGAGCGCCTCCGCGCCGAGCTGGGAGAACTGGCGGTAGCGCCCGGCCTGGGCGCGCTCGTGGCGGAAGAAGCTCGACAGGTACCACAGCCGCACGGGCTGGCGCTGCTTGTGCATGCCGTGCTCGACGTAGGCGCGGCAGACGGGCGCGGTGCCCTCCGGGCGCAGCGTCAGCGAGCGTCCGGAGGCGTCCGCGAACGTGTACATCTCCTTGCGGACGATGTCGGTGGACTCGCCCACGCCGCGCGCGAACAGCTCGGTCGCCTCAAACGCGGGCGTCTCGATGCGCTCGTAGCCGGCGCCCTCGAGGATCGTGCGCGCGCGGTCCTCGAGGATCGCGCGCGCGGCGGACTGCTCGCCGAGCACGTCGAACGTGCCGCGGGGGGCTTTGATGCGGTCGGGCTTGCTCAACTGGCGCCCGCGCCGTTCGCCGGCGCGGCCTGCTCCACCGGGGAGGGCCGGCTGGGGCGGAGCTCGACGAGAAACGGGTTGGTGGCGAGCTCGCGCCCGAGCGTCGTGATGCCCATGTGACCGGGATACACGGTCGTCTCGGGCGGGAGCGTCGCGATCAGGGTCGCGAGCGTGCGCTCCAGCGTCGGGTGATCGGCGAACGGCAGGTCGGTGCGCCCGATCGAGCCCTGAAACAGCACGTCGCCGGACAGCATCGCCACGTGCGCGGGCAGCGAGAACGTGAGATGGCCGGGGCTGTGACCGGGCGTGAGCAGCACCTCGATGTCCAGGTCCGCAAGGCTCAGGGACTCGCCGCCGGCGAGCGTGTGCTCGGGGACATGGCTCTCGAACGGTCCGAACCCGGGCGGGGTGCCGAGGCGGATGTCCTCCAGCACGGGCCGCTCGAGCGCGGGGCAGTACACCGGAGCGCCGGTGGCGCGGGCGAGCGGCGCGACCGCGCCGATGTGGTCGAAGTGGCAGTGGGTGATCAGAATCGCCTCGATCTGGACGCCGAGATCGTCGATCGCGCGCGACAGCCGGTCGGGCTCGTCGCCCGGGTCGATCAGCACCGCGCGGGCGGCGCCGACCAGACGGACGATGTAGGCGTTCTCCTGGACCGGGCCGACCGTGAAGGAGCGGACGTCGAGCCGGCTCATCGCCAGCTTGCTCCGCGCCGGCGGGGCGGCTGTGCGTGCAGGCGTCGCGCGCTCATCGTGCGGGCGCCTTGCCACCGCCCTGTCTGGCTTTGTTGCGCATACGCCGGTTGTAGAGCCACATGTCGGTGTAGTAGCTGATGGGGATGTAGAAGATCAGCACGACCGGGAACAGCGCGATCGCCTGGTTGGACTTCTTGAGCAGGAGCAGGCTGACGAGCAGCATCAGCACCGCCGCGGCCATCGCCCGGTAGAACGCGCCGAGCCAGGTGGGCGGACGGTCGCGCTTGGGGATGCGCTCGCCACCACCACGCTCCCCCCGCGGCTTTTGGCCTTCCTTCTCGGCCTTGGTCGGCTTGCGCCCGGTGCGGCCGCGCGACTCCACGACGCCCGCGGCGTTGCCGCGATGCTTGGTCTGGCGCCTGCGCTTGGTCTGAGCCATCTGACGTACAAGCCTACAGCCCGCGCGTACCCGACCGCTGCCGAGGCCCCAAGGTCGGGGAGTGCCATCATCATCATGCAGCGGCGGCGCTCAGCCGGCGATCGGACCATCCCGGGAGTCCAGGTCCAGCACCTGCTCGATCAGGCGCGTGGCGGGATCGAACCCCGGCAGGGGAACGTCGTCGGGGAAGCCGGCGAATGCGCACCGCGGCGCGAGCCCGACCAGCTCGCCGCCGGCGACGGGGGCGTGCGCGCGGACGCGCTCGACCACGAGCGCGAGCGGCGTCTCGCACGGGCGCTCGACGTTCATCGACACCTGCGCGACCTCGCCGCCGAGCCGGACCCCGATCGCGCGTACGCCGGGCAGGCCCTCAGAGCCGCCCTCGCGGATCAGCGCGGCGATCCGACGCGCATCGGCGACGGTCGCGGGCGGGGCGAGCTTCAGGTTGAACGCGACCAGCGGCGCGCGCGCGGCGACGAGCGTCGCTCCAGCTGTGGGATGCGGCCGCGGCGGTCCGAAGTCGGGGCGCAGCTCGCCCGCGGCGATCCGCTGGGCGAGGCGGGCGATGCCCCCGGAGCGCAGCTGCGCACGGGTGCCGGCCGGTCTCCGATCGATATCGGCGAGCTCGCCGTAGAGGAACACCGGGACCGACAGCTCATGTCCGATGCGGTCGGCCACGACGAGCGCCTCCGCGCAGGCCGCGCCGCGCGAGGACTCGTCGAGGTAGACGACGGGCGCGACGTCGAGCGCTCCGACGTGAGGATGCTCGCCGCGGGGTGTCGGCGCGTGCGAGTCGCTCACCACGTCGATGCGCGCGATCGCCTCCGCGGCACCCGCCAGCAGCGCGCCGGACAGCGCACCGGGAGGCCCGGCGAGGGTGTAGACCGAGCGGTGGTGGTCCCCGTCGCGGTGGACGTCCAGGAGCCGCACATGGCCGTCGGCGGCGAGCGCGCGGGAGATCGCCTGGACGGTCGCGGCGTCGCGTCCCTCCGAGACGTTGGGGACGGCCATCAGAAGGACGTTCGGCGGATGTCGGGCGGAAGAGGCCTCGGTCACGGGCCAAACGGTAGGGCACGCCATGAGCCGGACGGCATTCGTGCGATGGCGCCCAGAACACGCTGACCGGAGATTGCCCACAAGGATCCATGCCATGCCTGCTCGCGTGGGCGGCTGCAGTCCGGCGCCGTTTGACAGACGCCCTAAACTGCGCGCTCCCGGCCAGAGTAGCTCAGCTGGTTAGAGCAGCGGAATCATAATCCGCGTGTCGGGGGTTCGAGTCCCTCCTCTGGCATCAAAAAAGCCCTGCAAATGCCGGTCTTTGGAGAGTATCACTGGGAGGGCGTATTTCCCCAGGGATTTCCCTGTGAGGCGTGCGTAGGGCGCCGGCCAGCTGCCCGACCGCGCGGGCACGCTTGATCCCGTGAAGATCGATGCGCAGAACGGGCGCCTGCGGACACAAGGTCTGCTCTGCTCGGTGGCCCCTGGCGCCCTGACGAGAACGGCTTAGCCCCGGCGACATGACCGGAGTCAGCGGTCCACCGGGGCTTCCGTCACAAATTATTACTCGATGCCTATGCCGGCGCGTGGGCTGGAGCGCTTGCCCGGCGGACGGTTGCGAGTGCTCGGCGGGCTCCACCTCCACTTGAGCATCCGTCACGACCGGGGCGCGAAGCCATGCCTGATCCACGCCCGGTACGCGTCGTAGAACGTCGCGAAATTGCCAGACACGAGGAGCGCAGACTCGTGCACCTGTTCAGCCGTGGCCGTCGCATATTCGTGGACAAGCATGCGCCGCAACTCGCGGAGACGTTGCAGTCGGCGAGTCAGCTCGGCCGAGATCACACCGGCACCCCTCAGCGCATCGAGATCGCGCCGCGCGTTTGTCTCATCGCGACGACCACGAAGCTCGGCTAGCTCCAGCCCGAAGGCGGTGAGCTCAGCAATGTAGTTGTAGAGCTGATCGACACCTCGCTCGACCGCCTTCACGCGGTTGAGCTCGACGGGATCCTCGGACGAGTAGGCCACACGAAAGGCATCCAGCTCGAAGTCATCGCCAAACTCCGCCATCGCCGCGCGCAGCGCAAGTAGATGGCGGCGCACGTCGCTGATCCGATCGCCGATCTTCGCCTTCAGCGCCCTCGCACGTTGGGGGTCGCTCGATTCAAGCGGGGCGGGAACCGGAGAGGCGGACGTCATACAGCCTTGTCGAGATCGGGCCCGTCGATCACGGCAGCTGCGGACCGTTCGACGGTTTGCGCACGACGCCGCCAGCTCGGAGCGCGCTCCTTCAAGGCAGACCACAGATCGTCTCGATCCACGAGGACACGGCCGCGATCGATGACGTCAGACATGAGGACGGGTGAGGTCTCCGCCTCCGAAAGCCGTATCAGCTGCATCTCGCGCCCGGTACGACGGGAAAGCCGCTCCGTGAGCTCGGCCAAGCGGCTCACGGCCGGATCGTGCAACACAACCAACACATCGACATCTGAGCGCTCGTCGTCGGCTCCGATCGCTGTCGAGCCGAACAGCACAGCAAGCCTGACGTTGGGCTCCGTACGAAACGATGCGCGCAGCGCCCGCAACAACTCCCAATGGCTGCGCAGATACGCCTCCTCGCGAAACGTGATCCGAAACCGGCGAGGGCTCAGACGCTCCCCGTGCACCAGGCCCTCGGACGCTGCCCGACGCAGCGTCCGTGCGGGAATCTCGAGTTCGGATGCGGCACGCCCTAGAGAGTCCACGCTGCGACCATATCGCCGTATGGCCGATACATCAAGCTCGTGCGGCCGCTAAGGTACAATCGTATGGCCGATCCACGGGATCACGGAGCTTGCAGCGGCAACAAGGTTCTCGGAGCGGGAGCTTCTGAGAGCGGTTGCAACGCATGGCACGGCCAACAATGACCAGGCGACCTATCCGGGCCGAGCGGCAGACTAGAAGGCCGATGGCCACGGCGACGCTTCCCCGAAAGTCTGTGCATGCGTTCCCGGCTCGGATGGCGCCCGAGATTGCGCTCGAGAAGATCGAGCTCTTGACCGAGCCGGGTGGGACGGTTTTGGACCCCATGTGCGGATCCGGGACGGTGGTGCGTCTCGCCGGCGAGGCAGACCGACACGCGATCGGCGTGGACGTGGACCCGCTCGCGGTGATCATCACGCGAACCGCCTGCCAACCCTCGTGGACGAAGAACCTCGTCGCCAGGGCGGAGGCGGTGCTCGACCGGGCGTCTCGTCTGGGTCCGGGCGTTCCACAATGGATTCGCCGGGACCAGGAGACTCACGAGTTCATTAACTACTGGTTTGCGCCGCCGCAAATAGAGGATCTGTCACGCATTTCTCGCATCCTCATCGACGGTCCGCGACGCGATGATCCCCTACGGGTCGCGCTAAGTCGCATGATTGTGACGAAGGAGATGGCGGCTTCGCTAGCGCGAGACACTTCTCACAGTAGGCCGCATCGCGTCGCTGACGCGAACGACTATGACGTTTTCGACGGATTCCTCAAGTCGGCGGAAAAGCTCGAGGGACTGATGGACAATGCCCGTGGGCAACACCGGCCCAGCATTCGTCGCGCCGACGCCCGGACGCTGGGCTTCGTACGTGCGGCTTCGGTCGACCTCTGCGTCACGTCCCCTCCATATCTGAACGCGATCGACTACCTGCGCGGGCACAAGATGAGCCTCGTGTGGTTGGGTTGGACAGTGGGTGCGCTCCGTGAGATTCGAGGAGGCTCAGTTGGCGTAGAGCGCGGTCTTCAGGGGGTCACGCCCGAGGTGAGCGAGATCGCCAAGGCGGCCGTCCCCCGAATGCACGACCTGCCCCCTGCGCGCCAGGGGATGGTGCTGCACTTTACGCACGACATGGACAGGCTCGCTCGCGCGCTCGCGCGCGTCACGAAGCAGGGCGGGCATCTCGTGATGGTCGTCGCTGACTCCCAGCTCAAGGGAGTGGCGATTTCCAACGCGACTATCTGTAGACGGACCGCCGATCGACATGGCTTCGAGCTCCTAGAGAAGAAGCCGCGTCCGCTACCGGCGCAACATCGATACCTGCCGCCGCCGACGAACACGAGTGGAACGCTCGCGGCACGCATGAAGGAAGAGATCGTGTTCACGTTCAAGCGTACTTAACGAGTCGAGGGCCGGAACTATCCGGCCCTCGAGCACTACGTTCGTAGAGTATTCGCTCAGTCAGCCTTGAGCTTCGGCGTGTACTTACGGTTGTGGTTTTTCACGATCAGGTCCGCGAGCACGTTCCCGCGTGATGACGAGCCGCCGTGGTTTTTTGTCACGCGCATGAGCTCGACCTTCCAGTGCGATGGCTCCATCCGCGACCGATGTTTGAACAGTTTCTGCAGGGTCGGGGTGTTGCCGAGCCACGTATTGATGCTGTTGGTGAGATTTTTCTCGCGTTCGCTGTCGCCAATGACGAGCGGATTCGCCATCCCGATCTTCGCGATGGCCTGGATGGTGTCAGCGTCATGACCGTAGGCCGCTCCGGGCTGACCATTCTGAGGGTAGGCCTGCCGGCCCATCCGGATCGACCATGCAAGCAGGTCGGTGGCTTTGTCCCAGTCTGCGTCCTGACCGTACGCCCGCTGAACAATCCGATCGGCGGCCGCGAACGCTGCGAAATCGCCCTGTTTATCCTGGTCGCCGAACGAGGAGACACTCGGGCTCGGAGTCAGTGGGATCGAGTCCAGTGCCTTCTTCACCGCGAGGGCGGCGTGCTCTCCTGCGCGGACGCCGACGGCGTACTTCGCAAACGCGCTCGGCTTCATCGAGTCCTTGTTGTACGCGAGAAACGCCTTCGCTGCCGCCTCAAAGGACATTTCGCGGACGTAGCACGGGAACATGTACTGCACGTCGCCGTCCTCGATCTTCGCCTTCCAGCGCGTGCCACCGTCGACGATGTGAAGCCGGCCCTTGTACTCTCCGTCAGCGATGCGTGCGACCTGCAAGATGCCGGTCTTCTCCTCGTTCCACCTGTCTCCCTGGAATTGCCGAACGCGCGCGGGGCTCGGATCCCTTTGGATCGCCTTGAGAACCGTGAGGTCCTTCGCCGGCAGGTGAAGCAGCTGGCCCCGGTCCGGGGCCGTAACGTTGGTGCCCCGGCTCGGGGTCGCAACGGTGGCGCTCATAATTGCTCCTCTCGGGCCTAGTTGACCGGCGTTGCTCTTGCCAGTGGCAGAGGTGCTCCGGTCGCCGAGACCTTCGGGTAGTGGGTTTCCCGCGCGAAACGCGGGTTGTGCGGAATACTACCAGGCGGGTTCCTCGCCGGAGGTGCCGCCCAGCAGTCCGCGACGATCAAAAAATCCGCTGTTTGCAGAAAGCTCCAAGTCGGGCTCGGTTCGTGCGCGTCGGGACCGGTTCAGCTGCAGGCTGTGCCGGGATAGTCCATAGCCGACTACAACCCATTTGAATACCGCCCGAGATCCCCGATGACATCGCCGGCACGATCGAGATGCCGGAAGAGGAGCTTGATGTCGATATCGAAGCCGCGGCCTACGTAGCCCGCTTCAAGCGAGGAGAAAAGGAGGGGTTCTACTTCGGCAGATCCTCATATCGGTTGCCGTACTTGTCGGATGACCCGCCTGGCAGAGGCACAGGCGATTAGATTAGGCCGTAGGGACCAGTCCACAGCGCACGCTCAGCCAGGACTGTTCGGAAGAACCGCAGAGCTACGCCTCGCTGCGGCAACGCTCGTCAAGCAGCGACAGGCTTATATCTGCCTGACCCCGTGTACGCGGAGACCGGCGAGTCAGTCTCAGCGCGTAGCCGCTGCACCTCACGTTGCCGGGATTGCCTTCTCTAGGCGCTCAAGAAGCCTCGTGTCAGAACTACCAGCCCGTGCCTGACTTGGCAGACTAGTAGTCGTCGACAAGCTGTGTGGATCGAGCGCTCGAGCGATCTGCGCCGCTAGGTCCGGCCGCGGCGAGTAGGCCGTGTACTGTTCGGTCGTGCTCAGCCGGTCGTGACGCATGAGCGCCTGAATCGTCCTCATGTCGACGCCGTTTCGCGCCAGCGTCGTCCCGAACGAATGGCGCAGGTTGTACATCTTGATCGGCTTCAGGCCAGCCTCTTCGACGGCGACCCTGAAGGCCGCACGCATTGGCCGTTCTGACACGGGCGAGTCGAGAGTCAGTTCGCTCACGAAGACGAAGTCCCGATCCCCTGTCGCGTATCCCCTCCTCCTGAGACATGACAGGGAGGTCGCCAACCGAGGCGTCATCGGGATCGCCTCAGAGTCCGACGTCTTGGTCGTGTCCATCTCGTTGCGGACCCAGTTGTCGTAGGGCCGCATCACCCTCGTCTGGAAATCGACGGCGCCCCAGCGCAGACCCAACGCCTCGCCAGGAAGTCGGAGGCCGGCGTGAGCGCCGCACAGCCAGAACGCTTCCTCGAAGACGCTAGGAGCACGTCTCAGGAGGCGGTCCACCTCCTCCAGATCGTAGAAGTCGTCCCTGCGGAGAATGCGCTCGCGCTCGTGACGTTTGCTCGCGCGCTTAACCGAGGCCAGCGGATTCGAGTCGAGCCATCCCTCGCGCACGGCGTAATCGAGCGATGCGGCGAGGATGTCCCGATACGTGTTGCGCGTCCGCGCGGCGGCCGGCGTCACGAGCATCCAGGCTTCGTCGTTCGACGCTTGACGATCCAGCCTTCCTCCTGCAGCGTCATCGCCGTTGCTCGTGAGACACGCCGTGGTCGCTGGGCGTCGAGCGGGACGACGCGATAGCAACCACGCCGCCGATGCTTCCACGTCCCGGACAGCTCGTCGGCGAGCCGTACCGCCTCGTCCTTCGTCGCCACCTCGATCGCCTGGCTCTCGGCCGGCTGCGCGGTCCAACGCTCGATCGTCAGCTGCTGGACAGTCTTCCCCTCAGCGAGCGCCTCCCGTGCCTTTGCCTCGCTCAGCACGCGATAGGACTTGAAGTCGGCGAAGTACGCGCGCAGGCGCCCGTCCGCGAGCGACCGCACCGGCGTGTCGGCGCCAAGGTCTCGGAACATGCGCTCGAACATGTCCTCGTAGCCGGCGACCGTCGATCGCTTCAGCCCCCTCTCCCCTTTGCGCTCGGCCAACCAGCCTTCGACCGCCTGCTGGAGCGTGCGCTCGGCGACCTGCTCGACCTCCGTCGCGGCGCGGAGGTCTTCGATGATCGTCTCGAGGCGAATCTGGGCCTCCTTCGGCGTCAGATACGCCGGGCCGGGCTTTGGACCGTGCCCGGCACGCCAGATGACGGCTCCGCGGGCGGTCCGTCGGCCAGAGTCGCGCACGTGCGCGGGGCCGAGGCACCGTCCTCCCTTCCGCCCCTGGCGGTCGCGCCAGAACACTCAGAAGGAGCGCGTGCGACCGTTCTTGTCGAGCTTGACCTGCAGGTGGCCTGTGGGCCGTTTTGTTTGGCTCATGCCGGTATAGACCTCCAACGTCTCGAAGCGGCCAACGAGTTGCGTGGAGGGCACCGGGATTTCCCCAGGATTTCCCTAGAGGGCCAGACCCGCTCGCAAATAGGCCGCTTTTCTTGGTCTTAGATCCGCTTAGCAGAGCCAATTCCGGGGAGCCGAGAAGGGATCATAATCCGCGTGTCGGGGGTTCGAGTCCCTCCTCTGGCATCTCTTCATCCCGCATCGCAGCGATTGAATCGCCGGTGATCAGTGAGAAACATCTCGGCCACCCTGCAAGTCGGCGAGCGAGCGAGGCCCGCAGGTGCTCATGTTCTGTGCACGGCCTCGCGCGGCGCTGGACGCGGGCGCATCCGTTCCGCCGCAGAGTCCCCAAGGACAGTTGGACGGCGCTTCGGCGCCAGTTCGAACTGTCCGCCGTGATCCGCATCTTCTCGTCACGCATGCTTATCATCCGGGGCCGTGCCTACCAGCGTCTCCGCTCAGGGCGAGCCACGTGACCGAGCCGATGGGAGCCGGGCGCATGGCCGCCGCAGGTGGCGAGCGGTGGAGGGCTCGGCGAGCCGCACCCCTGCGGGCGAGGAGCTGCACGCTCGGTTCAGCGTGGATTACAGCTACGCGGTGCACTTCACACGGGACGTCCTGGACCCCGAGAATCCGCTCCTTGCCCGGACCGTGACGGCCGACCATGGGGCCGTGGTTCTACCCGTCCTCGACGCGGGCATGCTGAGCTGCCATCCGACGCTCCCGCAGCGCCTGGAGACCTACGCTCGAGGACACCCCGACCGCCTGCGACTCGCCGGGCCGCCCGTAGTGCTGCCGGGCGGGGAGCTCGTCAAGGAGGACACTCGCCACGTGGAGGCCATCCTGGCGGCGATCGACGAGCGCGGCATCGACCGGCACTCCTACGTGCTGGCCATCGGCGGCGGCGCGTTCCTCGACGTCGCGGGCTATGCCACGGCCGTCGCCCATCGCGGTGTCCGACTCGTCCGCATGCCCACGACGGTGCTTGCACAGAACGATGCCGGGATCGGGGTCAAGAACGGTCTGAACGCCTACGGAAAGAAGAACTTCCTGGGCACGTTCGCGCCGCCGTCCGCGGTCATCGACGACGAGCTCTTCCTGACGACGCTATGCGACCGCGACTGGCGGGCGGGAACCAGCGAGGCGATCAAGGTGGCCCTCCTGAAGGACGCCGCCTTCTTCGCCGCGCTCGAAGGGCTCGCGCCGGCCGTGGGAGCGCGTGACCTCGACGCGATGAGCACGCTGATACGGCGCTGCACCGAGCTTCATCTCGCGCACATCGCCGGCGCGGGCGACCCGTTCGAGATGGGTTCCGCACGGCCGCTTGACTTCGGGCACTGGTCGGCGCATAAGCTCGAGCGGCTCAGCGGGCTGCGGCTGCGTCACGGCGAGGCGGTGGCGATCGGCATCGCGCTCGACGCCACCTACGCCCACCTCGCCGGCATGCTGGCAGCCGCCGAATGGAGGCGCGTGCTCGCGTTGCTGCAGGCCTTCGGCCTCGCCCTGCTCGCGCCGGAGCTCGACGATCCCCGCCTGCTCGACGGCCTCGCCGAGTTTCGAGAGCACCTCGGGGGTCGGCTCACGGTGGTGCTGGTGCAGGCCATCGGCGCGAGCGTGGAGGTGCACGAGATCGACCAGGCGCTGATGCGGCGCGCCGTTCGCGAGCTGCGCAAATGAGCCGTCTCTCGGCACTCGTCCGGCTGGTCAGGCTGCCCGCGGCGCTCACCGTCCCGGGTGACGTGCTGCTCGGCGCCGCCTGGGGAGGCGAGGAGGATGCGCCCGCCACCGAGGCGGCGCTCGCGCTCGGCTCCTCGCTGTTGTACCTCGGCGGTATGGCGCTCAACGACTGGGCCGATCGGGAGCTCGACGCCCGCGAGCGTCCGTGGCGTCCAATACCCGCCGGGGAGGTCGCTCCCGCGATGGCCCTGGGGAGCGCGATCGCCCTCACAGGGGGTGCGATCGCCGTGGCGGGCGCCGCGGGCGGTGCGCGCAGGCTGCGCGCCGTACTTGCGCTCGCCGCCACCGTGTGGCTCTATGACCTGAAGATGAAGAACACCTCTGCCGGGCCCTGGACGATGGCGCTCGCCAGAGCCCTGGACGTGCTGGTGGGCGCCGATCGGAGATTGCCTGCGGCCGGGCCGCCCGCGGCGGTCGTGGGTGCGCACACGCTGCTCGTCACGCTCGTGAGCGCGCGTGAGGTGGGCGGCGCCGACGAGGTGCTGGCCGGGCGGGCGCTCCTCGGCGTCGGCGCGAGCACGACGGTCGCCGCAACGCTGATCCTCGCGGGTCCTCGGAGCGCCGAGGCAGCCGCGCTCGCGCTCGCCTGCCTCGCGCTGTACGGGTGGGCGATGGGCAGGGCCGGCGTCGGGGCGCTGCGGCGAGGAGACTCCGCAAGCCTGCAGCGCATGGTCGGTGCCGGGGTGCTCGCCAACATGCCCCTGCAGGCCGCATTGCTCGCAAGTCGCGGGCGCCGCGCCCCCGCCGCTGCGCTGCTGGCGGCATGGCCCGCTGCGCGGTGGGCTGGGCGCAGGGCGTCGGTCACGTGATCCCGCTAGATCACCATTCGCTCGAGCGGGCGCTCGCAGCTCGCATGGATACGTCCTCCCGCCGGTGGCTGGAGCAGGCGCGCAGCGAGGTGGAACGCGACCCCGGGGCGATCGCCGCCATCTTCCCCGCCGTCGGACGCGCCGTCGGACGGGCGCCCCTGCACCCCGGCGCTCGCGCAGGGGACGTCCACGCCTGGACCCTGGACGCCGCCGCCCGTACGCTGCTGCTGGTGGCGCTCGGTCCGGCCGTCGGCGGGGAGATCGCCCTGCTCTACCGGCACGGCGACGCCGCCGAGCGTTGCGGGGTCCTGCGGGCCCTGGCCTTCCTGTCCGTCGAGGACGCCGTGGGAGTCCCGCTCGTCGAGGACGCCCTGCGCACGAACGACCTGCATCTGATCGCGGCGTCGCTCGGTGCGTACGCCTTCGCCCGGTGCGATGACGCCACGCTGGCACAGGCCGTCCTGAAGTGCGTGTTCGTCGGAGTGCCGCTGGCGGGATTGGCCGGTCTGCAGGAGCGCGCCACGCCCGAGTTGGCAGCCATGCTCGCCCGCTATGCGCACGAGCGCGTGGCGGCGGGTCGAGACGTCCCCGGCGAAGTCTGGCCGCTCGTCGACCGCTTCGGGCCGTCTGCAGAGCTCGCCGCGATCGAGTCCGAGCTGACCCGCCCCGAGCCTGACCGCCGGCGAGCGGCGCAGGACGCGCTTGCCGGCCGGGCGGCGCAGGGCGCGCTCGCGAACCACGCGATGGGAGGCGCGCTCGGCGGCGGGACCGCGCAGGGCGCGCATGCCGACCGCGCGCCGGCCAGAGCGAGACGGGAAAGCTGAGGAGCCCGGCCGTGCGCATCTTCGATCCCCACATCCACATGACCTCGCGCACGACCGACGACTACGAGGCGATGGCGCTCGCCGGGATCGAGGCGATCGTCGAGCCCGCCTTCTGGCTGGGGCAGCCGCGCTCGTCGCTGGGCTCGTTCGTCGACTACTTCGACGGGCTGATCGGATGGGAGCGGTTCCGGGCCGGCCAGTTCGGCATCTCCCACCACTGCGCCATGGGCTTGAACCCGAAGGAGGCCAACGACGAGCAGCTCGCGCGCGAGGTTCTGGACGTGCTGCCGCGCTACCTGGCCAAGGACCGCGTGGTGGCCGTCGGCGAGATCGGCTTCGACGCGATGACCGGCGCGGAGGAGCGTGCGTTTGCGGCGCAGCTCGAGCTGGCCGCCGGGCACGATCTGCCCGTGCTCGTCCATACGCCCCACCGTGACAAGCTGGTTGGCACCGTGCGCAGCCTCGAGCTGGTGGCCGCCTCCCCGGTGGCGCCCGAGCGGGTGCTGATCGACCACAACAACGAGCTGACCTTTGAGCGCGTGCTGGCGTCGGGCTGCTGGTGCGGGTTCACGATCTACCCGGACACCAAGATGGACGAGGAGCGACTCGTGCGCATCGCCGCAGCGGAGGGGCTCGCGCGGATGATCGTCAACTCCGCCGCCGACTGGGGCCGCAGCGATCCGCTGAAGGTGCCGAAGACCGCTGCCGCGATGCGGGCGGCCGGCTTTCACGAGCAGGAGATCGAACGCCTGGTGTGGCACAACCCGGTCGCCTTTTTCGGACAGAGCGGTCGGCTGGAGCTCGGTGAGATCGCGCTCGACCGCCGCGCCACGTTCGCCGGAAACTCCATCCTGCGCGGCGCCCGGCCGCAGTGACGCGCTTGCGACACCGCGACGGGTCGACGGTGCACGTCGCCTACTGCACGAACGTCCATCCCGCCGAGGACCTCGAGGGCGTGCTCGCCCAGCTGGAACGCTTCGCCGGTCCCCTCCGGCGGAGCCTTCAGAGCGATCGCCTCGGCGTCGGCCTGTGGCTCGCGGCGCCCGTCGCCCGGCTGCTGCGCCGCGCGCCGGACGCGGTGGCGCGCCTGCGCGACACCCTGGATCGACTGGGGCTCGAGGTTGTGACGCTCAACGGCTTCCCCTACCGGGCCTTCCATGCGCCGGTGGTCAAGCGAGCGGTGTACCGCCCGGACTGGACGAGGCCGGAGCGCGGCGAGTACACGCTCGATCTCGCATGGCTGCTGGCGCGGCTCCTCCCCGAGGACGTCACGCAGGGAAGCATCTCCACGCTGCCCTTCGGCTGGCGCGTGGGCTGGACCGAGCAGCACACGGCCGCGGCGCGCGCGGCGCTCGCGGCGGTGGCGGTCGCGCTGGAGCGGCTCGGGCAGGAGAGCGGCCGTCGTGTGCGGCTGGCCATCGAGCCTGAGCCCGGCTGCGCGATCGAGACGATCGCGCAGGCGATCGCGGCGCTCGACGGTCTCGATCCGGCGTGGGTGGGGGTCTGCCTGGACGCCTGCCATATGGCCGTGCAGTTCGAGGAGCCGGAGGTCGTCAGGCGCTCCCTGCGGGCGGCCGGCGTGCCCGTCGTCAAGGTCCAGGCAGCGGCGGCGCTGCGGGCCGCGCGAGGAGGCTCCACGGATCTTGAGAGCTTCGTGGAGCCCCGCTTCCTGCATCAGACGCGGGCGCGCACGGCGACCGGCGTGCTCGGCGTGGACGACCTGGAGGAGGCGCTGGCCGGAGGGCTCCCGGCCGAGCGCGAGTGGCGGGTGCACTTCCACGTGCCCGTCCACATGGACGGCGGACGCACCACCCAGCGAGATCTGCGCGAGCTGCTGGCCTGCCTGCTCGGCGGTCCACGGGCGCTCACCGGGCACGTGGAGCTCGAGACCTACACCTGGTCGGTCATGCCAGGCTCCCTGCGCCCCGTGGACGATGCGGCGCTCGTCGACGGCCTCACGCGGGAGCTCAGCTGGCTCGCCGGCGAGCTCGAGAGCCTCGGACTGCGACAGGCAGCCTGATGCCCGCACCGCTCCTCGTGCTCGACGTCGTCGGCCTCACGCCCAGGCTGCTCGAGCACATGCCCCGCCTGCGGCGCATCGGGGGCGAGGGCTTTGTCGCGACGCTCGACCCGGTCCTGCCGGCGCTCACGTGCAGCGCGCAGGCCACCATGCTGACCGGCGTCGGTCCGTCGCGGCACGGGATCGTCGGCAACGGCTGGTACTTCCGCGACCTCGGCGAGATCCTCCTCTGGCGCCAGCACCATCGCCTCATCCAGGCCGAGCCGGTGTGGGAGACCGCCCGTCGCGCGCGTCCGGGCCTGCGAGCAGCCAACGTCTGCTGGTGGTATGCGATGGGCGCCACGACCGACTTCACCGTGACACCGCGTCCGATCTACTACAGCGATGGGCGCAAGGAGCCCGACTGCTACGCCGACCCGCCCACCCTGCATGACGATCTGACCGCAGAGCTGGGGACCTTTCCGCTATTTCACTACTGGGGTCCGGCCGCCGGCATCCGGTCCTCCCGCTGGATCGCCCGAGCGGCTCGCTCGATCCTCGAGCGCGAGCGACCGGATCTCACGCTCGTCTATCTGCCACACCTCGACTACGACCTGCAGCGGTTTGGTCCCGACGCGCCGCGGGCGGTGGCGGCCGCCCGCGAGATCGACGAGCTGGCCGGGGGCCTGGCCGAGCACGCACGCGAACGCGCAGGCGCCGTCGTGGTCGTGTCCGAGTACGGGATCACGCCGGTCTCCCGCCCGGTGGACATCAACCGCGCGCTGCGACGCGCGGGCCTGCTGCGCGTGTACGTCCAGGATGGGATGGAGTACCTGGACCCCTGGACGTCCCGGGCGTTCGCCGTGGCCGACCACCAGGTGGCCCACGTGTACGTACGCGACCCGGGCGACATCCGCGTGGTCGAAGAGCTGCTGGCGCAGCTGCCGGGGCTGGACCTGCTGCTCGACGCAGAAGGCCAGGCGGAGGCTGGTCTGGCGCACGAGCGGGCAGGCGAGCTCGTGGCGATCGCCGAGGCGGACGCCTGGTTCACCTACTACTACTGGCTCGAGGATGGCCGGGCTCCGGACTTCGCGCGGCTCGTCGAGATTCACCGCAAGCCCGGCTACGATCCCGCCGAGCTGTTCATGGATCCCACTGACCGGGCCGTCAAGTTGCGCGCGGCGCTGGCGCTCGCGCGTAAGAAGTCGGGGATGCGCTATACGATGAACGTCGTAGCGCTGGATCCGCAGTGGGTGCGCGGCAGCCACGGCCGCCTGCCGGCCGATCCGGTCGATGGGCCACTGCTGTTGTGCTCGGACGCCGCCGAGCGTCGCGAGCGGATGGGCGCCCACGAGGTCAGGAATCTGCTGCTGCGCCTGCTCGCCGCGGGCGGCTGACGGGGTCCGCGGCGATGTTCGCTGCGGGGCGGCCGACGGTCCCGCGGCGATCATTCGCTTGCGGGCGACCGGACGGTTGCGACGATCGCCGCTGGCCCATCTTTCGATGGGGGAGTCGATCGGCAAGGGCGCAGCCGAGAGTGCCGATCTCAGGCTCGCGGCGGCCAATCGCTTCGCTGGATCGAGCCGCTGCCGGGCGTCGCTCTCAGCGACCCTCGAGCGGGCTCGAAGTGCCCGAAGTCGAGCACGTACAGGCGCCCGTCGGGCCCGAACTTCACGTCCAGCGGGCGATGGAGAGCGGGGGTGGAGATGAATGTCGCCGCCCAGCTCACCGGATCGACGACCGCCAGATTGCGTCCGACGCGGGGGCCGGAGGGCGCGGTCATCGGCGCCTCGTCGCCGAACATGGCGATCACGATGCGCCCGTCGGGGGCCTCGTCGAGCTTCGTGGCGGCGACATGCGCGGTGAACGCGGCGAGCGGGCGCTCCGGCTCGGGAAGCTCGTCGTGGTTGGCCAGGATGAACCGGGGCGCCTCGCCATTCTCGGGAGCGAAGCGAGGATCGCAGATGGGAACACCGCCGACGAAGTCGGGCCAGCCGTACCAACAGCCCTTCCGTACCTCATAGAGCAGCTCGGGGGTGTTGCCGACCGGTCGACTGCCACGGTCATCAGCGCCCTGGTCCGTCGCCAGCAGACGGCCGTCACGCAGGAAGAGCAACCCGAAGGCGTTGCGCAGGCCCCAGGCTACGAGCTCGAGGTTCTGCCCGTCGGGGTCGCAGCGCATCACCGCTGAGCTGCACGGAAGCTGGGCGGGGATACGGGTGCCCTCCGGGTGGACGGTCCCGAAATCGGCGAATGGGCCGGTTACGGCGTGGCCGGTGCCGCCCGCGCGGGGGTCGTCGGTCGCGAACTCGGCGTGAGCGACCGCGATCTCCAGTCCCGGGACGTCGTGCGCGTGCGGAAGCAGCTGCAACCAGCCGAGGTCGTAGGCGTCGAGGCCGATGACGCCGGTATTGGTCATGGCTCCCTGGCTGAAGTACAGCTTCCCGTCTGCCCCGAAGGCGACCATGTTCGTCTGGTAGTTGCCCGGACCGGGAAATCCCTCCAGCACCGTCTCCCGCCGACCGCCGTCCAGATCCAGGCGCAGGATGCGGCTGGGGTGGCCGGCCTCGGTGATGTAGAGCGCGCCCTGGTGAAATGTGACGCCATTGACGGGTGGACGGAGATCGCCGACCAGCAGCTCCCGGCGGCCATCCTCGATCCGCCACACCCGTCCCCCACCAGGCGCCCCTGCGAACGGCAGCCCGGATTCAGAAACATACAGAGCTCCGTCATCGCCGAATGTCAGGCCGGTCGGGAAGTTCAGGTCGGCGGCCAGTACCTCGAACGTCAAGCGCTGACCGGGGCTCTGCTCGTCGGGTGCCGCCATGTCCGCCTCGCTGGAGAAAGGTCAATCGGGTTGCGCAGCGAGCCTACAGAACCCGCCCATTTATTGGTTTACCATCTCGATGCGATGTGAGGTAGCCCGGCTAGGCGCTTCGGGCTAGGCGCTCCGAGGCTACGCACACATCTCATGATGGGCTCATGGCGGTTGATCGATTCCCGGCAGAAGGAGGTAGAGCGGTATGAGCGCCACGTCAGCCATAGGTGCGAGCACGCCGATCGAGGAGATGATCGGCTGCTATCAGGAAAAGCAGATCCCGCGCAAGCGCCTCGTTGCAGCTCTGACAGCGGCCGGAGCGTCGGCGTCAGCCGTCGCGATGCTCGTCAATGCGGCTGACAACGCGATGCCACCCAGCCAGCCGCTGGCGACGTCGGCGTCCCATCGCCAGGCGGCCGGCGCCACGGCTATGGACCCGGTTCAGGCGCACGCTCAGCACGTGTCCAACCAGGTCGCCGGCACCGCGGCGGCGACTCGGACGGCCCGTGCGGCGGCGGTCGGCAAGATCGTGGGCGACTATAGCTCCGACGCCGTCGTCAACGATCCTCTCTTCGGAGCCCCCCTGGTGGGCGCGGCGGCGATCGCGGTCCACAAGACCGCGGAGATGGCCGCGATCAGCAACGTCTCATTCGACGTCCTCTCCCGCTCCATCATCGGAGATCAACTCCTCTCCACGTGGGAGATGACCGGCACGCACGACGGCCCGTTCTACAACTATGCGCCGACCGGGGCTCAGATCAAGCTGAGTGGAGCCACGGTTCAGACCCGTGGTCGGGATGGCAAGATCACCAACGAGACGCTGTACTACGATGCTGCCGACATGCAGAGGCAGCTGTCGGGCGGGTAGCGCTCGGCCGACGGGTTCCACGCTCGGCCGACGATTTCCAGCCTCCGGGCGCCCGAGAAGACTGAAATCACCACGGGAAAGCTCCTCCGGCACGAGATCACCCAGGTTGCCCGATCTCCCTTAGTGCTCGCCGCTTGATCACGACCATAGTTGCGGCGGAGAGCACTAAGCGTGACGAGAACCCAGCGACTCGATCCATAGAAAAACCCCGCCGGAGCGGGGCTTTTCCTTAGCAGGTCTGTAAGCCGGATTCTGTCGTTGAGCAGCCATCCATCTGCGCGGCCTACCTGGACCTCGGCGGGCTACCTGCAGTCAGTCCGCTTTGACCTTGCACCGGGTGGGGTTTGCCTAGCCGTCGCGTCACCGCGACGCTGGTGCGCTCTTGCCGCACCATTTCACCCTTGCCGGTCCGCCGTTCACGTGGGACGGCGGACGTAGGCGGTTTGTTTCTGTGGCACTTTCCCGCGGGTTTCCCCGGGTCGATCGCTCGACCACCCTGCCCTTTGGTGTCCGGACTTTCCTCGGGGGCTTCTCAGCCCCCGCGGCTGCTCGACCTGCCCTTCTACGGTAGCGCTTAGCGGGTGTGGTGTAAAGCGCCGCATCCGATGGGGCGGGACGACGCGCCCGGCTACGATCGCGCCCGGCTGCAGCGATTATCGTGGCCACTCAGCGCGCTCGCAGCGTCGCGCGCATCGGTGGATTGCCTCGGCGGAGTTGCGACTCGGCGTTTCAGACGCTCCTGAGCAGCCCAACGACGCGCCCGAGCACCTTGACGTCGGTGCTGCGGATCGGCTCCATCGTCTCGTTCTCCGGCTGCAGCCTGATGTGGTCGGGCTCGCGGAAGAAGCGCTTGACCGTCGCCTCCTCGCCGAGCAGGGCGACGACGATGTCCCCGTCGCGCGCGGTGTTCTGCGAGCGCACCACCACATAATCGCCCTCGAGGATGCCCGCGTCCTTCATCGAGTCGCCGCGGATGCGGAGCAGATACTGGCCGTCGCCGCCGCCGGCCTGCTCGGGCACTGACACGTACTCCTCGACGTTCTCCTCCGCGAGCACCGGTGCTCCCGCGGCGACCGAGCCCAGCAGCGGGAGGCTGTCGGGGCGCACGATCCCGCGCACGCTCTCCACTGCGGCGCCGGCCGCGCGGTCGAGCAACTCGATCGCGCGCGGCTTGGTCGGGTCGCGACGCAGCAGCCCGATCTTCTCCAGGTTGGCGAGATGGGCGTGCACGGTCGAGGACGAGGCCAGTCCGACGGCTTTGCCGATGTCGCGCACCGTAGGCGGATAGCCGTACTTGGCCGAATGCTTGCGGATGAAGTCGAATATCTCCTGCTGGCGCTTGGTCAGATCCATGATTTGCCTGTTCCGCTCCCTGGGTGGTTCGGTGGACGGGGGACTTCGACGAACATGTGTTCGCACATTAGCGCGCCCTGTGGACGGATGCAAGGAAGGAACGCTTTTCCGAGACTCTCAGCGCTCGGCAATGGGCTCGAGGTCGCAGGCCTCGCGCCGCCGGGCCTTACGCCGCCGCAGGGGCCGTCGGAACGCCTGTTCGACTCATCGCCACGATCGGCGCGGCTATACTCGCCCCCTCTGCGCCTGTGGCGGAATTGGTAGACGCGCAAGGTTGAGGGCCTTGTCATGTGTAAACATGGTGGTGGTTCGAGTCCACTCGGGCGCATAGAAAATCCCTGCAAATCGGCTGGTATATTGGTTGACATCAAGCTTCGGCCACCCCGAAGGTTGGGCGCGTGGCAGCGCCGTGGAAATACTCGCTGCGACGATGGACGACCTCACCGATCGGCCGATTGTGAAGGGGACGTCTGCGCCGGCAGCGCCCTCCCGATCGGCGAAGGCTCGACGTTTTCCGGGTTGAACAGCGGAGAAAGTGATCGAGGAACGCTTCGATCAGCTCCATGTCGTAGCTGACACCGCCCAGCCCGTCGAGGGCGTTGCGAACGAACTCCGTCCCGGCGATATCGGTCGTGAAGCCTTGGAGGAGTGTGCCGTCCGCGGCGAGCTTGAGCAGCTTGAAGTTGTAGCCCGTCGGCTTTCTCAGGGCGCCGCAGAGCACCGTGGCGTCGAAGACTACAAGCACTCAGGGGCGACGTCGAGCGACGATCTCGGCCGCCAGCTCCTCATCAGAGGGGCCGGGTTCGTTCCCTGCGTGTTCGACCAGCTTTGTCTTGAGCGCTGTGGCGGCGTCCTTCCTGGCGCCGTGACGCTCGAACTGGTCGGCCGCCAGTCGCCAGGAGCCGCCCGGGGTTCGCTCCCCGCGTACGCGTCCGGCATCGATCCATTTGTAGACGGCCTGTGGTGTGACGCCATACCGTGCAGCGACCTGGGCCGCGGACAACCACTCGGGTGCCTCGCGTGCTCGATCGCTGACGTGTCCCCGCCAGACACCGGCAAGACGAAGTGCCCTCAAGCGGACATCAACGCCGAGTCGCTCGACCTCCGCCGCACTATCTAGATGGCTGGCCAAGAGCGCGGCGAAGGTCTGCGCTCGATCGTCGTCCTCGTCGGCGTCCTCAAACGCCTCGCGAAGATCGTCGCGGCCGAGGAGCCCGGAGGCGTCGAGGATCTCGACGGTCTCGATGACCTCGTCGTCGTGGTCGCTGTAGAGGTCCAAGCGACGGCCCGCGCTCTCAAGAATCTCCGAAGCGAGGATCTTCAGCCGCGAAGCGCGCTCCTCGCTTCCACTCGTGACGGTTATGCGCCAGAGAACGGCACGATCGGTTGGCGACAGGATGCTCATGGATCCACGATACATCATCGGCGCAACAATAGAAAGTCTTGAAAAAGTATAAACGAATCCCGTAGGCGCGCCCGTTTCCTCCCGGCGCAGCTGGGAGCGACGGCTTGCAATGGCCCCGGCGCGGCGACAACGACCAAACAAACCTAGCGACTAAAGCCCGCGACAGGCCACCAAACGGGTGCCACTCCACAGCGCTTGGTCATATAGCGTCTGTAGCTCAGTGGCCGTCAGCTCTGCTTCCTGAGAGTTGTCAAGGCCGCTTGAGATTTGACCCTTTGGCGCCGGTTTAGATTTGACCCTGTGATCGGGCGCCGCCGGTGTCGCCTGGATGAGGGACAGGCGGGCTTGCCGGTCGGCCGGGTGCCATGCTCGTGTTCTTGTCGCCTGCGCGACGACCGCCGGACTCTCAGTTCCGCCCGACCCACCCTGCGACCCAACCCGCCCAGCCAAAGGGCAGGACGACGATGACGAACAGAACGGCGAGGGGTGGCGCGAACACGTAGAGGGCAACCGCGATCACTGTGAGCACGGCAAGCAGGATGGCCCCTGGCCAGATCGGCCTGTCAGTTCCCCCACCGCTTGCCCGCTTTGACAGGCCCTTCCAGACGCACCAAACACCCGGCACGAGGAGCGCGATCCCCCAGTTGTGTCGCTGCCAGATATCGCTGCCGTGGGCGAGTTCATGCACTAGGCCGACGGCTCCTGTCGCTGTCAGGGCAGCTCCAAATAGCGCGAGGAGAATCCACCGCATGCAGCGTGTATCGGCCCGACGGTGCGTGCGCTACAACAATCCATGGACCTCTCGCAGAAAGCACGAGCTTCAACCGACCCGGTCGAAGATGTGCGGCGAGCGAGGAGGTGGCGATCTCGGTCGGAGTCGAACATCCGTCCCCTCGCCGGATGGCTGATTATGTCAAGCCCGTGGCCGCCGCCGAGGACAGATCCATGCGAGGGACCAGAGCATGTCGTCTGAGACGTGTGGCTCGTCCGGGCGGCTCGACGTGCATGCTCTTGGCACTGACGGCCGGCGCGCTGCCGGGCTGCGCTGGTGCGCACGCATCCGCCCCCACCACGGCCACTGTCGCCGTGACGCACGCGAGCGCGCTTACGTTTGCGCACGCTGTGAACCTCCGCGCCAGCGATCAGCCTTCAATGGAAGCCTTAGGGCCGGAACGTGCTGCTCCGAGCCTTGAGGCTTCTAATATCGCATTCGCCCGATGCGCCGGGGAGATCAGTCCGGACCGGGTCTTGATCAACATCCGTTCCACGTTGCTCTCGACGCGCGGCGCACGCGAACGGCGCCTTGTCGTCTCGCGAGTGACAATGCTGCCAAGCGAAGCTCTTGCCCGTCGCAACCTCGCCGCATTCAGCAGCCGCCGCGGATTGCGTTGCGCGCGACGTTCCGGAACGTCGATCTCAGCGTTGACCATCGCGCTGCCGGGAGGCGTCCATGCAACCGGGGAGCGCGTCATCGCACCTAGCGAAGGGCGCACGCATGAAGTGGGGTACCACGACATCGTCGGATTCGTCTACGGGCCGGCCGAAATCGTCCTCACAGCAGCTGGTTTCTCGCATCCGGTAGCTACCCGAACCGAGCAGCAGCTGCTCGGCGCCCTGTACCGTCGTGCAGCGGAAGCTCGCGCCGAGCTCTAGCTGCTGCTCACTCAGCGGGTGACTCGCGGTGAGTCCTTGTCAGGTGGTGCCCCTCACGCAATGAGCCGCCCTGGGTTCGACGGAGACTGTGATCTGACCCGGCTTTTCTGGAGATGTTGATCTCGGCCAGCGCCCCCCCCCCGGCCGTATCGATCCTGTGCAACGCAGGATTGAGTCAGCACCGCTGCTTGTCGTCGTGGCTGTTGCGTTAATGCGGAGTGGTGACTGCCGCGGCTCTGTTGCCGTGCCGGCGATCGCGTAGGCGAGGGGTGATCTGCTCGGGGCCTGCTGGCGCTGTGAGCCTCCGTTAGGCTGCCGCAGCGCTCACTTGGTGCTTGTGGAGCTTCAGAAGGTTGTGGGTGGCGGTGATCAGCCGCCATTCCGAGTGTGCAGCGGATCTGCCTCGGCGGTGGAATCGGTCGATCCGCCGGTTGAACTTGGTGTTCGCGAACACTGGCTCGATCATCGCTTTGCGTTTTCGGTAAAGCCCGCCGCCAAGGTCGGGTCTCGAGCACTCGTCGCATGTGGGCGTAGGCGCCGCCGTCCCACCCGGGTCTGGTGCCTCGGCGTTTGCCTGCATCGGGCGGAATCAGGATCTGGATTCCCTTGTTGATCACGCTCTCCATCTGCTTCTGATGCCAATAGCTCGCGTCCGCGACGACCACCTCGGGAGTGTCGGCCACGCCCGCCCGCTCAAGCTCGATCTCGGTGGCATTGACCATTCCTGCTAGGTGCCCGAAATCCGAGGAGTCGACATTCGCCTCGGCGGCGATCACGATCTGCTGCTCGGTCGCGACCGCCTGTGCGTTATAGCCCTGCATGTACCCACGCGGCGTCTTCACATTGCGCGAGTCAGGGTAGCTCACGTTGACCTTTCCCGCTGGCGTGTCCGGGGGCGTATAAGGCTTCGGCTGAGGGCCAAAGCGCCGCCCATCCTTCATCACTCCCCGCGCGCGGTAAGCCTCATAGGCCGCGTTCGCCGCACCCTCGACAGCGAGTTCCTCCTCCAGCCGGCGCTTTGACTGGGAAAGGCGCTCAGGGCGCGAACGCGGGATCGGCTCAGCCGCTGCAGCACGCTTCTCATCCAGGCGGCGCTTAGCCTGGCGCAACCAACCGCGCCGGCCCTGCTCGGTGGAAAGCTCCGGCGGCAGCTCATCGCCGCGCTTCTCCCCATAGCGCTCGTCCTCAAACCGGTCGGTCTCTTAAGCCTCCTCAAGGATCTCCTTGGCGATCTGCTTGTAGTCACGCGCTGCGTGCTGGGAGGCGTTCGCATGGACCTTCGTGCCATCGATCGCTATCACCCCGACTGCCACCAGGTCCGCCTCTGCGCACAGCTCCAGCACCTGACCGAACAGATCGGCCAGCGCCGTCTCGTGGCGTTGACGGAACCTCGCGATCGTAGTGTGGTCGGGCCGCTGGTTGGCTGCGATCACGCGGTAGGCGACATCCTCCACGCACGCGCGCTCGATCCCACGCGAGGAGCGCTGACCCTTGCAATACGCATAAAGCAAGAGCGCCAACATCATCGCCGGATCATGCGCTGGGCGCCCGTGGCCATCGGCACGATAGGCACCGAGGAACGCCGAGATATCCATCTCTTCAACGGCCGCCAGGACGAACCACGCGAGATGATCCTCCGGCAGCCACTCCCTCAGGTTCGGCGGCAGCAACAGCTCCTGATCCCGATCACATGCAATGAAGTTCTGGGGCATGCAGGCATGGTCTTAAACCCGCCGGACGGCACCACTTGTTGCAACAGCCACGATCAGGTAGCACAAGCGATACACCAGGGCTGGCTCTCGGTCCATCCACGCTTGTTGACCCGGGTGTCGTCCATATCAGTGGATGACGGCGACGAGAATGCCGACGAGGATGACGGTCAGAACGACGAGGGGCTGGCAACCGCCGGGGGACGGCGGCGCCTCGCGCCGCGGGGTCGTCCGCTGCGCGCTCCGCTCCCGCTCGCGCCTCCTCCAGATGCACTCGGCGCAGCAGTTGCACTGGCAGGTGTAATGGGAGCAGGTGCACTCCTGAGTCCCCTGGCAGCACATGAAGTCCCCTTCCGGAGTCGATCTGTCCGGCCAGCCTATCGAATGACATGAGACCACCGTTCTCGACTTTCGCAGTTCATGGGCCGACAGCGACCTCCCCCACTACGAGGCCGCCGCTACTGGAGGAACCAGCAGTCTCGGTTCTTCCAGAAGTACGGTCGGCGGAATGCCGCTTCCTCGGCCACGATGAACGTTAGACACGGGTAGCTGCTCCCTGTCGGACGCGGCTGCGGGGAGGGTCGAGCGCACGATCGCGTTCGGGATCCAAGAGTCGTTGACGGGACGAGCGCTTTGCCACGTGACTGTTGCACAAAGCCGTCTGCGAAACCCTCGGCCGCGCTCGCTGTGACGGGTCGCGCAGGGGGCTCGCAGCGCCGAGGCCGAGCAGGGCGTGCCGCGGGCGAGTCACGACTTGCGGCTTTCGACCCTACCCCTAGAAAGGCTTCAGTGAGCCCGTCGGGGGTTTGTGCAACAGCCACCGTGAGCAGCGGGCGTCTCGATCAGCCCTCGGCAGATGCCTGCTTGGGACGGTGGGTGTCGCGCAAAGTTGCCGTGGGCGATGGCTGGGCACCCGGCGGTGGCGGCGGCAGTGCTGTTCGGGGTCTGGCTGCATGCCTGGCTGGGCGCGCGTGCGGTCCAGGTGACCTCTCAGGCCGCGTGGGTGGCCAGGTGGTGTTTGTGGAGCTTGAGGAGATTGTGGGTTGCAGTGATTAGCCGCCATTCCGAGCGTGCGGCGGATCTGCCTCGTCGCTGGAACTGGCTGATCCGCCGGGTTGTGCTTGGTTTGAGCGAACACGGGCTCGACCATAGCCTTGCGTTTTCGGTAAAGCCCGCCGCCAAGGTCACCGGCGAGAACGGTGTGCATGAAGGCATAGCGCCCGCCATTCCAGCCGCGGCGCGGTGTGTCGCGCTTCCCGGCATCGGGCGGGATCAGGACCTGGGTGGCGTTGCTGACAACGTTGTCGATTTGATTTTCATGCCAGTAGCCGCTGTCCGCGACCGCGACCCCGGGCGTGTCGTTCACACCGATCTGCTCTAGCTCGCACTGGGTGGCCTTGATCATCGGCTCGAGCTGCCCGAAGTCTGGTGAGGTGAGCGTGACCTCGGCCGCCAAGACGATCTGATGCTCGTTCACGGCAGCCTGAATGTTAACCCTGCGTGTAACCGCGCGGCGTCTTGACGTTGCGTGAATCGAGGTCGGTAACGTTGATCTTCCCCGGCGGCACCTCTGGTGCCACGTAGGGGTTCGGGCGTGCCCCGAAACCGCCGGCCGTCCTTGGTCACCGCAGTCGCGCGGTGATGCTCATAGGCCTCGTTGGCCTCGCGCTCGACCCGCAGGTTCTCCTGAAGCCGCTGCTCTGCTTCGAGCAGCCTCTCGGCTCGCGAGCGTGGAATCGGCTGAGCCGCTAGCCGCCGGTGCTCATCGAGCTGGTGGCGCGCCTCACGCACCCACCCCCGACGCCCGTGCATCCGGGCGACGATCACCTCGGGGTCAAGCACGAGCTTCACACCCTGCGGTTCCGCGTCAGCCGCCTCAGCCTGCAGGTCTTCTTTGCCTGCACGCTCGCGCGCCAGCTTCGCCTTGGCTTCGCGCAGCGCAGCACGCCGCCCCTCACGGATCCGCAAATGCTCAGGCAGCTCATCGCCGCGTTCCTCACCGTAGAGTTCGTCCTCGGCAGCGTCGACGTCGCCGGCCTCCTTCAGGATCTCGCGGGCGAGCTGCTCGTAGTCGAGGTTTGAGTGATGCGACGCGTTCGCGTGCACCTTCGTCCCGTCGATCACGATCAACCAGACCTTCACCAACCCCGACTCCCGACAAAGCCCCAGCACCTCGCTGAACAAGCCCACCAGGGCTGTCTCGTGGCGCACACGAAACCGCGCGATCGTCGCATGATCAAGCGTCTGCTGCGCAGCGATCACCCAGTAGGCGACATCCTCAACACAGCGACGCTCGATCCCCCACGAGGACCGCTCACCCCGCGCGTACGCATACAAAAGCAGCGCCACCATCATCCCCAGCTCAAACGCCGCGCGGCCCCACCCGTCCTGACGTAAGAGCCATAGAACACGCCCAGATCCCATCTCCTCCACCGACGCCAACACAAACCACACCAAATGACCCTCCGACAACCAATCCCGCGGGTCCAGCGGCATCAAGAACACCCGCTCACGACCACACTCAAGAAAGCTCTGGGGCATACCCAGAATGATCTTCAACCCCCCGGACAGACCCCCCGTTTACGCGACACCCACCGTCCCAGGCGAGCGTCAGCGCGACCCTTGTTCAGACGCTCGCTGTGCCGCGGAAACAGGTGTCAGGACGTTCCGACACGCACCCTCGTTCTCGACACCAACGCACATCCGGGGTACTCCGTGAGATGCCAAAATGCTGGTCCTTAGCTACCCCGGACATCTCCTAATCCAAGCGCGATCTCGCTCCTCAGTACTGAAGACCAAGGACGTTGTTGAAGTACCTAACATTGTCGGGACAGAACTTGGTTATAAAGTGCTGGTCGTCCTGTATCCACTGTACGAACGGGGTACTGGTATCGATGTCACAGCCACTGACGTGATCAGGAGGAGCGGGACAAGCCGACTGATTGGCGCCGTAGGCGCAGCTATCACCAGTCACGAGGAGCTCGTGCTGGAGGTTCTCCGGCCCGGAGGACCCATATCCCCCGGTGAACGCGAAGACAGGTACGGTATCTCCTTGCGTCCCAATGAAGCGCACCGGATTACCGAAATGTGCCTCTATTTTCAACCAGACCCGCCCGAGTGTATCCCGCAACCCATAGTTTGGGTAGCCGGTTGGCCCGAGACACAAGATCGTGGCGCAGACTCCGTTGATTGGGGAATCGAGGGTAAACACGTGCACTACTTCGCGATGACCCGCACCGTGCCGTAGCCACCAGTCCCAGGCAATTAGTCCGCCCTGGCTATGCCCCACTACGATGATCTTCGTACTGGGCCAGACCTTGTGGATACTATTTATCTCGTTATTTAGCGCCCCTACGTCATCGTCAATGGACTGACGGCCGCTGCAAGAGGGTGCGGTCGGTGGCGTCGGTACCGGAGCGGGTGTTGAGTCGCAAACGCTATAGCCAGGGAACCTAAATATTGGGCTGGATGGGGATCCCGTCAACGTTGCGCCTTTGTAGCTGTAGGGAAATATCACCGCGCCTTGCGCTGCAATCGCGTCCAGCATAAATGAGTGGGTTTCTGTATTGGTCGAGAGATCACGCGGTGTTGAGTTCGAGCACTTGAATGGGGATGACGCTGAATCGGTACACGGCGCAAAGGGATCAGTAGATGGCGTGTCAGGATCTGCAAAATTCCACTTGTTGAAGAACTCCCACGGGCCGCTTGGCGCGCCCTTGAAGTCCGCCTCTTCCTCAGAAGTTGAAGAGGAGTTCCAAGACTCTGGACAGTAGCTCGGCGTGTTGTCGAGCGTCGGCTGATACGGATTATTTAGTGTGAAGCCTGGCTTGAACTCGGCTATGCCGTCAAGGAGAATGACGACGTATGGGGGAGCGGCGCCAGCGGTGACGATGCCGGAGGGCCGGAATGACTGAGAGTTGGCGGCTGCTCCCAAGCTCGAACCGTTCTGCGCCGAAACGGAGATCGTGTACCGCTGATGACAATCCTCAACGAGTCCTTGTACGTCCGTCGACAGCGTAGTGGGGCTATTGAAGGAGAAATCCAGTGCGCCCGCGTTCGGTGGTGGCTCGCGATCGTTGTAGAACGGTGTAGCTGTGATCTCGTATCCCGTCACGAGAGCCGCGCCGGTTGCTGGCGGCTGCCAGGTCACATGAACGCTCCCGTTGTGGGGGAAGATCTGCAGGTTCTGCGGCGGCCCAATCCCCGAGGAACCGCACACTGATGGCTCCAATTCCCAGGCCGTTAGGACGGTCGCACCGCCGAACTGATTTGTCCATATAGCGCACGCCCCGGTAAACGTCGTGTTATCTAGCGCAAGTCCCTCTGGCCCATTCGAGTTGCCGACACTGAACGTAGACAGAAAGGACGAGGGGCTCGCCTTAGACAGACGGCCGATCTGATATGGGGCCGTATCGGGACCACTTTGCAGCCCAAGCCAGAGGTACTGCGAATTTACGGCGATGCCAGTGTTGCACAGGCCGTTCGGAACGGTGAAACGGCTAATTTCAGTCCCATCAGTTTTGACGTGGAACACGGTGCGCGCATTGTCGTCGCTGGTCCAGAGCGTCCCATCACTTGAGTCGAACGCAAGGCCATCAATGTACCCAGTCGCTGGCCCGTAGCACGAATCACCACTGGGGTATGGAAACTGGAACTTCGGTGTCACGGCGCCAGTGACCGGGTTGATCTGATCGACCCGGCCTGTCCCATCGTACCGTCCGCCCCAGAGGACTCCGTCAGAGGGGTCCCACGTGAGCGCACCGTACGTGACGCCAGTGTTCAGCGTAGCGATCAAGTTACCACTCGTATCGATCACGTAGATATGGGGGTCACCCGAGTTTGTGTAGAAGAGACGTCCAGTAGATGGGTCGAAAGCGACAGCGCGACCGTTGCCGCTTGGCGAAGGCGTAAGGGTCCTCAAATTCGCCCCGAGCGTGGCCGAGGCGGACTCGACGTTTACGAGGAGGGCGGCGCTCAGCACGGTGAGTCCGACGATTGCGCATGAGAGGAAATGGCGTAATGCACGGCCAGAATCCCGTCTCGCGAGGCTTGCCGACCGCTTGCTATTCTCGGGTGCACCGCGCATGTGTCCCTCCCTTTGGGTCCCCCACGATAACGCTAGGGCCCGCCACCGCTCTATGGAACCGAAAAGGTATCTGAACTCTGGCCTCCCGTCAAGCGGCTGACTCTGGGGGGTGAGTGGTTGTGCTTGGCGGGGTCGTGGTGGGCTCCGTGATAAGCCCGGGCATCCTGGGTCCGCGACCTGACGGTCGGGGACGTGATGGTTGATCGGTCGTTCAGGTCGCGCTTCTCCTTTCCGCATGAAAGGAGTCGTCTCGGCCCAGCCCTCGCTGGCTCCTCCCTTGGACGACGAGCAGCACCCCGAGCCGACGCCGACCGTGCGCTTGCTCTTCACGCGAAAGCAGCAGGCTGCCGGCTGGGTGCCAATCTCAGGTCAGGTATGCCAGGTATGTCGTTAAGATCGGAGGTGGACGTCCTGTCCTGGGGTCTGACAGAAGCGCTGTCCGTACGGCGATCCAACCCGCTCCTGACCGACCGTATCGGTAGAACTGCGGCGTATCCCGCACGCAAGCCGTCTACTATCGCGCATCGGATGGGTCGGAGCCGGTCAGCGACTTCGTTGCCGGGCTCGACGTGCGCAAGCAGCCGACGGTCGACCTCCAGATCGATCGGCTGAACGATCAGCCAACCACGGCACCGCCGCCGCCGTTCCCGCACTCGAGCCAGGTTCGAGGCCAGTTGCGTGAGCTGCGTTGCCATTATGGCTCCGAGCTCTATCGGGTTCTTTACCGGCGCTCCGGCAATCTGATCGTCTTGCTCCACATGCTGCGCAAGGACACGGCCTCGATCCCGGAGGCGGCTATCGCCGTCGCGGAGGCGCGCTGGGAGGACTTCAAGAGGAGAATGGACGCGCCTCGACGGCGACCGCCACGCGCTGCGGGGACACGACGCTCCATAGCGTGATCCGTTTCGCAATAATGCTAAAGTCATTCTGGCCCGCTCAAAAGTGATCGATGGGGAGGAAATCGTGCCGAAGACCAAGCCAGTATCCGAGAAGACTGCCCCCAGCACGAGCGTCTCGCCGGTCGGCTCGACTCACCGGGCCGCGAGCCGGCGCCGCGCGCAGCGGAGCGCCGCGTACCGCGAGGAGCTCGCACGGATCGCTCCCTACGAGGGGATCGCCCGGATCGTGATCGCGCGTCGCCAGGCCCTCGGTCTGACCCAGCAGGAGCTTGCTGAGCGCGTCGGCACAAGCCACTCGGTGATCTCCCGCATTGAGAGCGGTCAGCACCCTACGAGCGTGACGACGCTCCGACGACTGGCGGAGGCGTTTGGGACCCATCTGGTCGTCGGATTCGAGGATCAGCCTGAGAATGCCTCAGAGATGCAGCTCGTCGCCGTCTCGTAGCGTAGTAGCGCGCCGTTCGCTGCGATCCAGGTCTTGATCCCCGGTTAGGGGGATCAAGAGCACCGGCGACAAGCGCAATAAGGGGATTCTCGGGGGATGGGCGTGGCGAAACGCCCGTAAACATTGGGATGTCCGCGACTTTGAACCTGTCTCCCCGATCACAGAAAAAACCTGGAAATCATGTGGATCTCCTCGTCGAAATGGAGCCAGGACGCAACCTGTTCGATCTCGTTGGGCTCTGGCAGGATCTGGAGGATCTGCTCGACAGCCATGTTGACGTGCTCACCGATGGAGGTGTCAGTCCATACATGCGGGAGCGCATCTTCGCCGAGGCTGTTCCGCTGTGAAGGACGAGCGGGCGGGCTTGCTCCATGCGATCGACGCGGTAGACGCGATCCAGCGCTACACAGTGGACGGCCGCGAGGCGTTCTTCTCGGATGGCAAGACTCAGGACGCGGTGATCCGCAACATCGAGATCCTCATCCAAGCGATCAAGGGTATATCCGACGACACGCGTGCTCTGGAGCCGGCGATCCGTGGCGAAAGATCGCCGGCATGCGCGACAAGCTGATCCACGAGTACTTCGGGTGGAGCTGGGGCTGGTCTGGGATGTCGTCGAGGACGAACTGCCAGTTCTCCGTTCGCAGCTTGAGCGTCTGAGTGAGCGCCTGGAAGAAGAAGCAGGCACAGAATCTCCACCGACTTCCTGACGGGCTGTCGGCAGGCGCACTCATCAGGCCAACCGCCCACGATTCCGCCCACAAATCGCGGAATCGCCAGTCCCGAGCCGACTGCTACCTACCTTCACGATTCCTTACCGATCCGCGAAGGCAAGCGAACACGAGCGAAAAACCCCGAAACGCTGAGCCTCACGCGACTCGTTTCAAGCAACCGTCTCGCGGTGCCGGACCCGTAGCAGGACGATGCTGGTAGCGATGACCCAGGCAAACAGCGCGGCGGGAATCGCAATGGTCACTCCTCCCTCGAGTGAGAAGAAACCGCTCGTGATCACAAGCGAGGGGAGAAGCACGAGGTGCGCCAACGCGGCCACAGCGGCAACCGACGCTGTCCAGCCAGGCAGGCTACCGCCGCGGAAGACCTGCGCCGCGTATGAGCCAAGTGCCAGCGCGGTGGGAACTCCGGACATGGCGAGCAGACCGAACGAGACGTCGTAGAGCAGCCGGGGATCAGACGCCGCGGGCGCGCGATAGACGAGCACGAAGAAGACCGTGAAGCCCACGAAAAGGAGCGTGACGAAGCTGACGAGCCCGATTAGGAAGCACGCCGTAAGAACGCTCTCGCCGCCGGCCGCCTCTCGCAGACACACCCACACGCCTACACCGAAGACCAGCCAGAGCCCCACCGCAGCTGTAGTAAGGATCATGGCGAGGAGCAACGCCGACCGATGCGCGTGGACGAAGCCCGCGATCTCGCCAGCCGTTGCGCCGGTCGGCGGAAACGTCCACATTTGATCGACGATTGCGCCGGCGAGCCCAAACGCGATACTCATCACGCCGACGATTCCAATCAGTCGAGCCGTGCGTGTGCTCATCGGTTCACCACGCTCGGGCGTGGGGGGCGAAGCATGAGCCGCAGCGGTGGGCTGCCGCCAATGCGCAGCTCGTCGGTGAGCTGGAAACCGAGGCGCTCATAGAGCGCGGCGTTGCGCTCGCTGGACGCCTCGAGATAGGCGGGCAGACCCTCCCGGTCGCAGCGCTCCAGCGTGGGGCGCAGCAGTGCGCTGCCAAGACCCTGCCCCTGCATGTCCGGGCGCACGCCGACGTCACGAACGTAGTAGTGGGGCTCGCTCACGTGGCGGCGCTCCATCGCGGCTCCCAACCTCGCCGCCCTGGACAGGTGGACCCCGAAGGCGGTGCCCTCCAACAGGGTGGCGCGCAATGGCACACGCCACGCGCCGGGAGGCAAGCTCAGAGCAGCGCCGGCGAGATCGCCTGTCGTCCACACACGCCCGCGCGGCAACGCCAAGTGGCGCAGCTCGATCGCAAAGAAGCGACGCAGACGCGCCAGTCTCCTGGCGTCGTCGGGCATCAACCAGCCGAGGACCGGGTCCTCAAAGAAGGCCTTCGCCAGCGCGTCCTTCAAGCGGTGCACGTCCTCCGCGGTTGCCAGGCGCAGCCCGGTATGGGCGAACGGGCGCGACGGTGTGTCACGGCCAACGGTCGGAGGGCTCTCACCCATCGTTGGCTGCTTGCTTTTGGCTCGCTGGTTTTTGCGCGGAGCTTCCGGTCCCCGGGTCGGCGGCGCTCAGGCTCTCGCGTGCGAGCGCTTCCAACGCCTGGACAATGAGCACGAGCATGTCCCCATAAAGCGAATCGGCAACGGCGTCGGGGTCGGCCAGCTTCTCCAACGCCAGGCCGTTGCCCAAGGCGTTGATGAGCATCCCCACAAGATCGCCGGCCTCGGCGTTCGGTTGGTAGCCCTGCTGCTCCGCTCCCTCCAAGACCAGGCGGGCGCTGGCCGAGCGAAGGGCCGCGAACCGCTCAGCCAAGCGTTCCCGAAGCGCTGGTTCGCGGATCGCATAGGCCCAGAACTCGATGAGCAGGGGAAAGTAGTCGGGACGCTCGCGCAGTATCGCCATCCAGCGGTCCGCCGCTCCACGAGCCTGCTCCTCAACCGTCGCTCCATCAGCGACGATCTGCGAGTAGTCGCCCACGTCGGCAGCGATTCTCTCCTCGAAGAGAGCGAGGAACAGGTCCTCCTTGCCGGCGAAGTTCGAGTACAGAGCCCCGGTGCTCGCACCAGCCTCACGCGCGATCTCCTCAACCGAGGCGCCGTGAAAGCCGCCGCGAGCAAACACAGCTTCTGCGCCGTCAAGAAGCCGACGGCGCGTAAGCGCCCGCTGCTCATCACGAAGGGAGGGCTGGCGACTGGTATTTTTCATAATATAGATTATTGCAGATAATATATGCTATATCAAGCTTGGTCGCCCCCCCACACGCACGAGTTGGGCAGATGCGTTGAGCCCGCGTTTGTCAGCTATGCGCGCAACGATGCGTCGTCGTTCGCGCAGACGATCGACTTGCTGGGCGACGGCAGCATCCGCCTCGTCTCCACGCCCGTTCACACGACCGGTCAGGTCGCGGCCCGGTCCCAGATTCTCCTGAGAGAGGGAAGATTTGCTCTGAAGGTGCGATTACGGGGTTGACCTCGCCAGTGGTCACGAGGCGAGCCGGTCGGCGAAGAACGACAGGATCTCGTCGCGGGCGGCAATCGTCGGTTGGCCCGCTTCGTCGATCAGATGGGCGGTCACCACGCTGTGCGGACTCGCGACAACATGCTCGAAGAACGGCGGAGTGTCGGCGTTGGCCGCGCTGTCGGGGAGCACTCGTGCGACGAAGCGGTCACCGAGCGCCTCCGCATAGGCCGCGAACCGCTGTGCCTTGCAGAACCGATCTCCCCTGAAGCGATAGGCCATGACGGTCAGATCCTCCCGCTCCAAGCGCTCCCCAACTGCCTCGAGCTCCTCAGGAGCGATCTCGAGCCCCGCAGGATCGTCCAGCGGCAGCGCCGGCTGCGACAGGACCGGCGCCAGCAGCGCGGGCTCGAGCATCATCGTCAGGGCAAAATTGCCCGTAAAACACATCCCAATCGCGCCCACGCCCGGGCCGCCGCACTCCCCGTGCGCCAGCCTCGCCAGCGACCGCAGCCACACGGTCACAGGACTCGACTCATTGGCGGCGAACGCGCGAAACTCGGCGCTGACACACGCCCGCTGGAAGACGGCGGCGCCCTCCTCGGCGCCCGGCACCGCACCGTCGCGGCCGAACAGCGAAGGCATGTACACCGTGAACCCCGCCTCCCTGACCCAGCGACCGAACCGAGCGACGTGCGGACTGATGCCCGGCATCTCCGTCATCACGATCACCGCCGGTCCGGCGCCGGCCACGTGCACCACCTTCGTGACGCCTTCAAGGGTAACCGCGCGAGCGTCGAAGTCTGCGAGCGGATCGTCCTCTTCGCCCACGTTCCGTTTCGCCATCCTCGTCGCCCCTTCCTGGTTGACCGAGTCGATCGCCGCCAACCCCGCAGTATCGCGGCCCATCTTCTCCTGCGCCCGGCTCAGCGGGGACGAGCCCGCTTTTGCGAGCGCTGCCTTTCGCGCACGCGATCGACCGCGGACACCACGCTCCCGACTCGCCTTCCCCCGCGGGCTCGACACCCCCGACCACCACCTCCGCCTCGCACCCACCCGTCGCCGACAACGCGCGCGCCGGTCTTCGTCGTGGGATCATTCCCCGCGTGAAGCACTACGCCTTCGCCGAACTCGACGTCACCGACCCCAGTTGGGTCAGTGACTACATCGCCAACGTCACCCCCCTCGTCGAACGCCACGGCGGGCGCTACCTCGCCCGCACCGCGCAGGTCGAGCAGATCGAGGGCGAGCGCGTTCCCCTGCCCGGCATCCTGCTGATCGAGTGGCCCTCACGCCAGGCCGCCGACGCCTTCTACGAGTGCGACGAGTACCGGCCCTACCGCGACCGTCGTCAGGCCGGCGCCCGCAACGAGTTCTTGCTCTTCGCCGGCGAGGACTTCAGCGGCGCGGCACGGATCGCCCAGTAACGCTCGCGCGCGCCGCATCCCTCCTCAGTCGCCCTTCCCTTCGACGCTCTGTGCTGCTTTGGATGAGCCTCCAGCGCTCGTCCTCGTCGACGTGCCCGCGCCCTGGCTTTCCGAGGCTTCTCCCAGCCGACTCCCATCGGCGGGCTGTTCGCCCTGGCCGCCACCCCTGTCCCCGCTGCCATCCCGTCCGGAGCCCGTAGAGAAACCGCCGCTCGCACCGTCGCCCGCTGAGCCACGTTCGCCGCTGCCACCCGACCCGCCGCCTGACGGCCCACCGAGTCCCACGTCGTGGCCGCCTTCGCCGCCGTTTGCGTCTGTGCCGCTGCCCGGAGCGGTTGCTACCGCGCTCCGTGGTTCGTTGCCTTCGCTGCCGCCAACCCCGCTGCTGCCGCCACCCCCGCCGCCGACGCCACTCCCGTCTCTTGCGCCCGACCGATCGTGATTCACGCCCGAGCTCGGCGGCGCCGGGCCGGCTGCAGGCGCCGTCCCCGCGGGGACGGACGCTCCACGCCGGCGTCGCCTCACCCGCACGACTCTCAGCGGTCGCTCGCTCGACCGCGACCGGGCGCTTTCAGGCGCCTTCCGGACATCGACCACAGGCGGCGTCACGTTCGTCACGCGTGACGCCGCCAACTCGACTTGCGTGGTCTTGACGCGCGCATCCCGGCGGGCGCTCTCCGACCTCGGATGCTTACCCACATGCCTGAGATGCACGTGCGCCGCCGTGATCCCGCCCGCGAGCACCCCCGCCGTCACCGCCATCGCGCCGCCCTTCATCAGCAGGCCCGCCATCCCCGCCGAGCCGCCGCCCGCGCCCACTTCCGCCAAACGTTCGCCCACCGGCGCTCCGCCGCCCCCAGAACCCAGCGCCCAGCTCACCAGCGGCGGCGGCACGATCGCGCCCGCGGTCGCGCGCAACGCCGCCCGCGCCCTGTACACCAGCCCCCGCACCGCGGTCTCGCTGAGCCCGAGCTCGCGCGCCGTCTGGCGATGGCTGCTCCCCTCCACCGCGGTGCGCAGCAGCGCCTCGCGCTGCATCTCCGGCAGCGCCGCGAGACCCGCCAGCGCCTCGCGCACGGCGATCCGCCGGTCGAGATCCTCCTGAGGCGCGTCCGCGCCCGACAGGCTCTCGCTCAGCGTGCAGTAGTCATACCCCGACACCCGCAACGCGTTCAGCGCCGCGTTGTGCACGATCCGATACAGCCACCCCTTGACGTTCTCGACCTCCGTGCCCGCGCGCAACGCCAGCCACGCCTGCATCAGCGCCTGCTGCAACGCATCCTCGGCACGCTCCTCCGACAGCAAGAGCCGCCGGCAATAGCCGAGCAGCGGACCGCGATAGCGCCGCACGAGCGCCTCGAACGCCCGCTCGTGCCCGGCGCGAGCGAACGCCACCAGACGCGCGTCGCTCTGAGTCAGCAACAGTCGGGCTGAGATCGACGGACTCATCTTGTATATGCCAGCGGCATCATCTCTGACGACCTGCCTCACCCACGATGATGCCCGTTATACCCCTCTCGCGGTGCGCCCGCCGCGTTTGCGGACGATCGTTAGGGCGTACCGGCAGCGCACGAGAGCGGCGGACGATGGATGCCGCATGCCGCCGCCCTCGCGATGCCCGTCGTCGATCGCTACCGCACCAACAACACGCTCTCGAATTCAGTGCCGCCCGGGCCGATCCGCAGCTCGGCCGCGCGCACCACCGCCCCGGCCACGAGCGCCGAGCTGTCGCACGGCGGTTCGGGTTCAGTCGAGACGGGGGGTCCGTCGTCATCGCCTTCATCATCCCCCTGCTGCCCTTCGCCCGAGCCCTGATCGCCCTGCCGGCTCATGTCGCCGCGACTCTGGTCGTCGCCCGCTCCGCTGTCGTCGCCCGGGCCCTGATCCGGGGTTCCCGTGGGCGGCGTGGTCGTCGGGGTCGCCTTGACGCACTCGATCCGCGTTTCATTCGTAACCTTGCCGCTGACGGTCGAGCCGTCATTGAGCGTCAGCGTCAACACACCGCCCGTATACGACGTGACCTTGCCCGGCGGCGGCGTGGGCGTGGTGGGCGTCGTAGGCGTCGTCGTCGTGGGACTCACCGCCGGCGTGCCCGCGGTCGCTCCGATGTGGACGAACCGGAACTTCGCGTGGTGGGCATGCGCTTTTGCTCCATGACGATGATGGCGCCCGTGGCCGTGATGGGCCAGCGCAGCGCCCGGCACGGCCAGCGCGAGCGCGGTGATGCCCGTAGCCGTCAGCAGACTTCTCTTCATGCGACATCCCTCCTTGAGTGTGCGCACCTCGGCGCGTTTCTTGGCGGACATGCCCCTATAGACACCGCGCCTGGCGATTGCTCACGCGGGACTCATCGATCGGCGGGAAGGCGAAGCACTGCCGTGGCAGGGCTTTCAGAGAGTGCGCGCGACGACAGTACTATCGAACCAAGAAGTCCGGTCGTCCTTGAGCCATCTGACCGGGAAGCTGGCTCGATTGGGGGCTAGCGATGCACCGCCACGAGCTATCACGAGTCGGAGGCGTCGGACTCGGCGGCCGGGCTGGGTCCGTGATGCGGTGGTTCGTGTGCTTGCCGATCATGGAGGGCCGATGCGGGTCACGCACGTCCATGCGGCCATCGAGGCGTTGCTTGACGAGTCGGTTTTCGTCGGACTCGGTTAGTTGGGTGCTCTCCTCTGATGTACGTGGTCCAGCGCCGCTGTTCGTTCGGGTTGCTAGGGGACGATATGAGCCATCCTGTGTTTGACGGAGACTTGATCTGCCCTCGGTTTGGTGGAGTTGGGTTTCTGGAATCCTCTGGCGGTCAGCGAGGAGGAAGTTATGCCCAGCAGGTATCCAGTCGAGGTTCGTCGGCAGGTCGTGGAGCTCGCGCGTGCCGGCACGAGGGTCGCGCAGCTCGCTGAGACGTTCGGCATGAGCGAGGCCGTGATCTACGGTTGGTTGAAGCAGGACCGCATAGACCGTGGTGAGGCGCCGGGGTTGAGCACCGAGGGGCAGATGGAGCTCGCTGCCGCGAAGCGGCGTATCCGGCAGTTGGAGACCGAACTAGCGGTCTCCAGGAAGGTCAACGAGGTCTTTCTCGAGCAGAACTTGCCCCAAAAGCCTCTACCCGGTGATCGCCTCCCTGACGGGCAGGCATTCGACGTTCTGAGAGCCTGCTTGCTGGATGTCGCTCCCTCGGGCTACTACGACTGGAAGGTGCGCCCGCCGTCGGCGAGGACGCTCAGACATGCATGGCTCGCCGGCGAGATCGCACAGGTCCACAAGGACTCCGGCGGCACCTACGGCACGCTGCGCGTGACAGCGGAGCTCAGGTATGGCCGCGGCATCCATGTCGGCAAAGGCCAAGTCCACCTGCTGATGAGGCGCATGGGCATCTACGGGCTGCCGAAACGCCGCCTGCCGAGAGGCGCGATGGTCGGCAAGGCGACCTCGCTGGACCTGGTGCGTCGCCGCTGCAGGGCCGACGGGCCTGAACCGGCTGTGGATGACTGACATCACTGAGCACCCGACCAGGGAGGGCAAGATCTACTGCTGCGCGGTAATCGACGCGTTCTCACGCATGGTCGTGGGTTGGTCGATCGACAGCCGCCAGACCGGGCTCTTGGTCACCAACGCGCTCGGCATGGCGTTGAGCCGCAGGGCACCGAGAGAGGGCGGAATCATTCATTCCGATCAGGGCGTGCCAGTTCGGGTCCTGGGTCTTCAGCCAGAAGGTCACAGAAGCCGGCTTGGCACCATCCGTCGGTGCCGTCGGTGCTCCGTTCGACAATGCGATGGTCGAGGCGTTCTGGGCCAGAATGCAGGTCGAGCTACTCAACCGCCGAAGGTGGAAGACACGCGTCGAACTAGCCCCTGCGATTCACGACTACATCGAGATCTGGCACAACACCAGAAGACGCCACAGCGCCCTGAACATGCTTACACCCAGCGAATACGAGAACCACCACCAACAACAAGGGCCAAGCCGTCACGCGCGAAGATGTCCACAACGCGTGGGTGGCGTGGCTGCTGGACAAGGGTGAGACGCACGAGTCGATAGTGCCATTCGTCGAACTGTCGGCAGAGACACAGGCCGAGAATTCGCCTTTCATGGTCGCAGTCCGCACAGTGGCTCAACGACATAGGAACCAGTAATCGCCGTCTAGGACGTGAGAACGCCAATGAGCAGATATCTACCCGTTGCCGCGGCAGTGGTCGCGACGATGGCGCCGAGCGGGTCGGCTGCCGTCGGAACGCCCGAAACCGTATGCCAGCACAAGCGCAGTGCGGAGTGTCGCGCCTTCATGGCTGATAACGCGTTTCGCAGGTACGCTGAGCGTCGTCGGGTGGTCCGCGACCCGGGGGGCGGGGGTCTGGGTTGTCTGGGGGAATCCCCACGTTGGCAGTGCACACTGTCTGCGGAAGGCCCCGGCGGCACGCTGGAAAGTTGCAGGGTGACGGGAACCGTCGTGGAAGTGAAGCCCGGCACCGATGAGGTACGCCACGCACATGCGACGCGAACCTGCGCGAAGCGTAAAGGATCGCGACGCTAGCGTCGGTCGTTCCGTCAGTCGCGCCGTCGGTCGTGGGAAGACCCCCCTTTGGACGAGAACCAACCGCTCGGTCGGCGGGGTTGTCTCTAGAGTTCGACCTCGACCTCGAACTCCGTTGTCTTTGGTGGGCCGGGCAAAACGGACTGCCCTGCTTGGAAGGCGGGCAGCAGCGTCTCGTCGCGGAACTTCTCCCAGATCGCCTTCGACTCCCAGACCGCGACCACGACCCAGCCGTTTGCGCTCGGCCCGGCGTAGTGATGCGTCTGGCCGGCGGGCAGGCCACCGGGCGGGTGCACCACTGCGGTGGTGGCGTCGTACTGCTCCTTCGTACCGCCCTCGAAGTCGTTGACGATCACGTACGCCATCTCAGCCTCCAGTTCGTCGCAGGTTCGCCGGGCGGATTCCCCGACTGAGCCACGGTAGCCCATGAGCGAGGCTTGTGCCGCTCAGCGCAACATCCGTACGCACGAGCTGAGGTCCGGTACGCGCCTGCTCGCGCCGGCCGAAGCAGGAGAGCTGGCATGGCGCTGACGCAAACGCCCATCTCGTCCCAGGCGAGAGTTTTGGCGCGTCGGGCTGGATGCTCCCGCTCTTGGTCGGCGGTGGCAGTGAGCCGCGCGGCGGTCCCAGCCATGATCCTCGGCACGGCAGAAGAGGCCCGGCCGCTCCACCCTGTCTAGGGCAGCGGTGATCCGCGGCCTGAATGCGAGGATTGTTGGATGGACGCTGACGAGCGATTGCGTGCTGGCCGTCTGGCGGCGCAGCGGCTGACGCCGGCAACGGCGTGCAAGAGCGCCGAGGAAGCGGCGTTGGCTGTAATCGGCGTCCAGGCTCAGGATCTGCGCGCCGCGGTTCTTGCACTGCGCTCGCGCGTGCCCGGCCTCACTCGAAGCGCTGTCGGCGCCGCGCCGCTCCTGCGCACGTGGACTGTCCGCGGCACGGTGCACCTGATTGCGGCGTCCGATCGCCCCTGGCTGCACGCGCTATTCGCCGGGCGGAATGCCCGCGTGTTCGGCGCGCGCTTCGCGCGCTTCGGCATCGTGGAGGAGGTAAACGCCATGCGCGGGGACGTCGTTGAGCTCTGCGGCGAGCGTCCCCGCGACCGGCCGTCGCTGCTGCGCGCGCTCATCGAGCGCGGCCACCCGTCGCTCGAGCAGGGTCCGATCAACACATTCGTTCCGTGGCTCTCGACGCAGGGGCTCATCGTCACCGACACTGCCGGCCTGCTGCACGCGGCCGATCTGCCCCCGGCGGTCGACCCCGACGAGGCACTCGCGGTCCTTGGCGCCCGCTACCGCGCAGGCTACGGCCCCTGCGACGCAACCGACCTCGCGAAGTGGTCCTCGCTGCCGATCACACAGGCGCGCCGGGCGCTCGAAGCCGCCGGACCGCCGAGCGACGTTGACCTGTTGCCCACCGATGACACACCGCCCTGTCTGCTGCTCGCCGCCTTCGACACGCTCATGCTCGGCTACCGCACTCGCGAGCCATTCGTCGTCGCCGAGGACGACCATCACATCCTGAGGGGCGGCGGGATGCTCAAACCCGTCGTACTCAATCGCGGAGCAGCAACGGGTACCTGGTCCATCAAGAAGGGCCGCCCCGAGCCGACGTGGTTCGGACGGCCCACGCCCGCCCCGGCGCTCGCCCGCGAGACTGCGGACATCGAACGCTTCCTTGCATCGTAGCCGCCTGTAGCTCCTGGAGCAGGTCGCGCGACTCCCGCTTTCGGGACGAAACGGAAGTCTGGCAGCGGATGCCCACCCGGCCGCGTCTCGTCCGGGGGGAGAGCGACGACGACGACGTGTCATCACGGACTGCTGGATCACCTCAAAGCAGGAGCGCTATGCGTGCATCCGATGAGCGTGTGGTCCCCCTCAATATCAGCAACGCGACGCAAGCGTGGCCTGAGGAGGCCCGACCGTACCGCCTGGTGGTCAGGCCACGATCACCGCGCGTTGGTTGACTTCTCGTTCCTGCTTCAAGCGTTCGAGCTCGCTCTTCAGGAATTCCAGCTGCGCGGTGCCCACTCTTTCTGCGGGCTTCGGTGCTGGCGAGCTGCCTCGGAGAGAGGATATCCGCCCAACTCGGCACCTACCGCATTCGCATGATTCGGAGCGAACCGCCGGAACCAGCGCTTGGAGACAGCTGCCACGAAAGCGACTGCTGACAATTATCAGCGCTTAGCGGGGAGACAGGGTAAACTTGGCTTTCCTATGCGGTTTTTTGGGGGCTTGCAAACGATTTGCAAACGCCGTGCACGCAAAATGCACGCTCTTGGGCCACACTATGCACAGCCAATGCACATTATACAGCGAGGGCTCAGATACAAGCTGCGAGCGTAGCCGAGGCGGTGCCAGACGGAGCCCCCAGGACGCATGCCGTGGCCCGCGAAGTGCAGAGTGGTCTCGCACGTGCAGCTGCCAGCTTGGGCCCTGAATCTTAGCGTCGGCGCTGTTCGCTCCTGTTCACGACCATTCGCCGCCGAAAGCTAAACATCCTTGCTGTTTCGCGGGGGGTTCGCTCCTGTTCGCTCACCAGAGCGCACGGTTTGGGCCACGACGCTCGGGCAAGCACCGGATCCTTCCTGCGGTTGCGAGGGCAACGCTACCTCGCTCCTGCTCGCGCTTAAGGTGTTCAGCTACGAGGTTCACCCTGGCAGGTGCGGGGTGTGCCGCCTCCCATGTAGCGGGCAGCCATGGATGCGTTGTGGCTCCAGCCGGCGATCACGATGCGCCTGTTTGGCTGGACGGCTGCCGCGCTAGCGCCCCCCCCAATTCTTCGCCGGTGACAGCGCCGTCGGTGCCGAATGAGCAGTCCCGGCCGGATGACGCGATCCGCTCCATGAGCGTCGCCGCGATTGCGAGCATCTCCTGCTCAGCCGGACTCAGGTCACGCTCGATCGCGTCGGTCAGCCACTGGTGCCGTAGCCCTATCAACTCGCTCACGACCCGCCGCCCGCTGGCAGTCACCTCGATCAGCAGCTTGCGCCCGTCGGCCGGGTCGGCTCGACGCTCCACAAACCCGCGACCCTCGAGAAACAGGACCATCTCGTGCGTCGACTGCGGGCGCACGTACTCCCCCGCCGCCAGTGCCGCATTCGAGATCGGACCCTCCTCGACGATTCGCGCCAGGGCCAGAGCCTGCGGCATCGTCAGCTCCGCTAGGCCCGGCGGCGACTCCAGACGCAGTCGCGCGCGCAGCCGCCGCATCGCCGCCGTGAGCGCGATCGCCGTTGCTGTCGAGTCCGCTTCCCCTGTCATGTCTATCAGGCTACCTGTCCGAGCCGCGAGAAGGGAGCGGCTCGTTCCTGTTCTTGCTCGCTCGTTCTATGTCAGTGGCCAAAGCCCGAAGAGATGATAGATTCTCAGGTACCCTGAGAGACTGCGTCGCCTGAGCGGAGCCCACCGCGGCAACCGCGAGCCGACGCCGACCCGACAACGTATTCGATCATCGCCAGCGCGCATGCCCCGAGTCCGCCTCAGTGCGCCTCGCGGCAGCGGGCACGAAAGGACGTCATGGAGCACACCTCGATCACACCCCAAGAGGCCGCCGACCGGCTCGCGATCCGTGAGCTGATCGACGCATATGCTCACTGCGCCGACCGTCGCGAGGCGGAGCGGCAGAAGGCCCTCTTCACGGAGGGCGCGCATTTCCTCGTCTACATGAACGGCGTGGGCACCGAGCCGACGGAAGACCTCCATGGCAGAGAGCAGCTGATCCCCGTCTTCGCGGCTCTCAAACAGTACGAGGTCACGATGCACTTCAACGGTCAGAGCACCGTCACCCTCGATGGCGAGCGAGCCACCGGTGAGACCTACTGCATCGCCCACCACGTGTTCTCCGCGGATGGCGAGCGCAAGATCATGCTCGCATATCTGCGCTACCTCGACTCCTTCGTGAAGCAGGGCGGCGCGTGGCTCTTCGCGGAGCGCAACCTGTACCTCGAATTCAGTGACACGCGGACGCTCGGCGGATAGCCGCGGAGCCGGTGCCGACCGGTCCGCTTCCCCGTTGCCAGGGGATGGCTCAACCGGACCGGGCAGGGCGCAAGAGATGGCCACCGGCCGTGCGGAGTCCTTCAGCGACGGCGTATTCGCCGTGGCCGTGACGCTGCTCGTTCTCGACCTCGGCGTCCACCACGTGCGGCCCGGTGGCCTCGCCTCGGCGCTCGGGCACGAATGGCCGCACTACGTCACCTTCGTCGTCAGCTTTCTCACCGTCGGGATCATCTGGAGCAACCACCACGAGATGTTCGAGCGCATCGCACGCGTCGATCGGCCGCTCGTGCTGCTCAACCTCCTGCTGCTGCTCAGCGTGACGGTGATCCCGTTCACGACCGGGCTGCTCGCGGGCTATCTTCGCGGCGCGGACGAACACGTGGCCGCGGCGGTCTATGCCGCGAGCTTCCTGCTGCTCAGCATCACGTTCACCGCCACCAACTCCTGGTCGGCCCGGCGGCGACTGTGGCGTGCCGGCATCTCATCCGAGGAGATGTCGCAGCAGTTGGGCCGCGCCTCGATCGGGCTCCTTCTCTACAGCGCGGCGGTGGGGCTTGCTTTCGTCAACGCAATCGTGAGCCTCGTGCTGTGCGCGCTCTCGGCTGTCTACTACGCGTTTCCCTCCCGGGTGTGAACCGTTCTCATCGCCTCGCGGCCCTGGTGCGGTAGTCGACCGCGCGGAAGCATCCGTGGACGTGGTCGTTGACCACGCCGACGTTCTGCATGAACGCGTACACGCTCGTGGGTCCGATG